>ENA-OQCW01000618-OQCW01000618.1-human-gut-metagenome-genome-assembly--contig:-NODE-618-length-18984-cov-4.437662_pt1 | contig 18984 bp, 19 predicted proteins | sample MGYA00242767_ERZ504593 | MGnify/ENA primary metagenome ERZ504593 (study PRJEB26092, sample SAMD00036307) | human gut metagenome | host: Homo sapiens | study: EMG produced TPA metagenomics assembly of... | reverse complement strand
TATCTGCTTCATCTATTACCATGAATCCATACTTGTCACACATTTCATAGAAAAATGGTGCGTTCGGATAGTGGCTGGAACGGATCGCATTAAAATTATGCTGCTTCATTAACGTAAGATCGGTTGTAATCTGTTCCGTATTGATTGTAAATCCAGTAACCGGATCAGAATCATGTCGATTGACACCACGGAATTTAATCTTCTGTCCATTTAAATAAATAACCTGGTCTTTAATCTCTATCTTTCTTAATGCAATGTGATCTACAATTACTTCATTCTCTGTTTCAAGAATCAGTTTATATAGATATGGATTTTCTGTATTCCAAAGTTCCGGACTTGCGATTTCTAATACAGCTTTTCCTTCTTCAGCAATTCTTCCTAGTGCTACAACTGCTCCATTTCTATCTTCAATCGAAATTTTTACATTTAACGGAGAGTAGAATTTCATTTCAATTTCTACTTTCGCAAGCATATCCTCAATTCTTGTTTTAATATGATAATCACTGATTGCCTGTTTTGGGCGTTTCAAAATGTACACATCCCGGAAAATACCACTCATACGGAATTTGTCCTGATCTTCCAAATAGGAACCATCACACCACTTCATGACCAGAACCGCTATGCTGTTCTCTCCGTCCCGAAGGAGGTCGGTGATATCAAACTCACTGGTCATATGAGAAACCTGGCTATACCCTACATAAGAGCCATTGATCCATACATAAAAGCAACTGTCTACTCCTTCAAAATTCAAGAAAGCTTTTGGTGCATTTTCATCTTTGTGATAAACAAAGGTATGTACATATGTTCCACATGGAATATCCTGTGGTACATACGGTGGATCAAATGGGAACGGATACCTGATGTTTGTATACTGATGTGTGTCATATCCTGCCATCTGCCATACACTCGGAACCTGAATCTCATCAAAATTTTCTGTATCATAATCTTTCTCAAAGAAGGGTTCCTGAACATCATAGATACTGTTAAAATACTGAAACTTCCAAGTTCCGTTCAATAACTGCATTCGGTCTGACTCTTCCCTGTGCTCCACCAGGTTATCCATTCTTTTGGATGCCGGAATATAATAGGCTCTGGCTGGCATTGTGTTTTCATGCAGTACACTTAAATCCTCATAATAACGTGGTACAATCATAAATAACTCTCCTTCAATACATATACATTTTTTTTCACTTTGTTTTTCCACAGCAAACCTTGTCTTTTACTTTTATGTTTACGCTTCTCTGTTTTGCTATATATATCTTATCCTAATCTGCAAAACATGTCTATGAATTGGATTAGACAAAATATGCACTAAATGATACAATAACAAAAAAGGAAAAGAGGTGCTACCATATGTATATGAATACCGGTTATTTAAACCACTCCCATATGGATTTCAAAGACAAAAGTCGCCCGCTGGTTGTAGGAAGTTGCGGTACTTACCGCCTTTCCAGCCATCCAAAGTTACCAACCTACCGTCCAAGGGGACGCCTGGATTATCAGATTATCTATATCACTGCTGGTTGTGGGCATTTTCATTTTGACAATGTGGATAACGAAACGATTGTCCCCGCCGGTAATATTGTACTGTACAGACCGAAGGAACTTCAGAAATATGAATATCATGGAAAAGATAAGACAGAAGTATACTGGATTCATTTTACAGGCAACAATGTAAAAAATATCCTACGGCAATATGGATTCCCGGATAAAGAGCGTGTATTTCAGGTCGGAACCTCTATGGAATACGAACAGATTTTCAAGCGTATTATCATCGAGCTTCAGCGTTGCCAAGATAATTATGAGGAAATGCTTGTCCTTCTGCTCCGTCATCTTCTTATCATCTTTCATCGGGAACTGACCAGGGAACATATCTCGAAAAATGAATACCTGGATCACGAGATGGATAACGCAGTTACCTTTTTCAGTGAAAATTATAACCAGAATATTAGCATAGATGATTATGCTGCCTCACGTGGAATGAGTGTCAGCTGGTTTATCCGAAACTTCAAAAAATACACAGGTTCTACACCAATGCAGTTTATTGTGGGAATCCGAATTAACAATGCCCAGATGTTACTTGAAACAACAACCTATTCCATCAATGAAATTTCTAAAATCGTCGGGTATGATAATCAGCTTTATTTCAGCCGGCTTTTCCACAAGCTGAAAGGATATTCGCCAAGAGAATACCGAAAAATAAGAAATAGGTTATGAAATCTATAATGTCATAAAAACTGTAGAAAAATCGGAATTTCCGATTTTTCTCACAGACTCTGATTTAAGTAATTCTCCTTCTGAAAAAACATTTAAAATATGCTCATTTATAGTTGATCTAGCTTTTCCAAACAGTTCTTACATTTGATCTATTGTCAGCCAAACAGTTTCATCTTCTACTTTTACCTCAATATGTGTCAACCCATCATCTGTATTATAAAAAATAACTTCACCCTGATTTTCCATTTACGCTCCTCCTCACGTTACAAATTTTTATTGCGAAAAGTCACAAATTTCATTTTTCTCATTATATCAAAACACAAAATAAAAGCACAGAACAAATTCGAATATATGTTCTGTACTTTTTCATATCCTCTACGGCAATTTTTTCCCTGCTGCCATATAAAGTGCGTACCACTCTTCTCTTGTCAATTTTATTTCACTTGCCTTACAAATCTCTGCAATTCTCTGCTTCTTTGTACTTCCCAAAATTGCTTGAATACCTGCCGGATGTCTCAATATCCAAGCAATGGCAATAGCACTGTTTGTTACATGATATTTCTCTGCCAATTCATCTAACATTTTATTTAGCTCTGGGAATTTTTCACTTCCAATAAAGACTCCTTCAAAAATCCATATAAGAAAGGAGACCATGCCTGGATAGTAACTTCTTTTAATCTGCAATATTCCAGAATACTTCCATCTCGAACACATCCTGCATCATTGTGAACATTCACATTTAACCCAGAATCAATGATATCGCAATGTGCAACACTAAACTGGAGCTGATTAATAATAAGCTTCTGACTGCAATAATGCTGAAGCAATTCCATCTGCATAGAATTTTGATTACTGACTCCAAAATATCTTACTTTTCCTTCTTTTTCCAAAATATCAAAAGCCTCTGCAACTTCTTCCGGTTCCATCAACGTATCTGGGCGATGCAATAATAATATATCAACATAATCCATATTCAAACGTTTTAAGCTTTTATCTACAGATTCTAAAATATGTTCTTTAGAGAAATCATAACATAGCCCTGGACGAATTCCACATTTTGTCTGGACAATCATTTTTTCTCTTGGAATTCCCTTTATGGCCTCTCCAAAAATATGTTCTGACTCACCATTTCCATAAATGTCAGCATGATCAAAAAAATTAATTCCCTGATCCATAGCTGTATCAACTAATTCTCTAACCTCATCCGTCCCTTTCAATCCGGTAATCCGCATACATCCCAATGCAATCTCTGATGCTTCTAATCTATTTGCTATTTTGATATTTTTCAAATTTTTTCCTCCTCTGTTTTGATGATTTTCTCTGTTTTATCATCTTAACATATCCCCTATACATTCGGCTACAATAATGTATGCTTTTCCTTAATTTTATTCTTATCTACATATTAGTTTCTTTTTTATACGCCTCTTGATAAAAATATTCCTGTGAATCAATTTTAGGAGTATTAATCAAACGTTCGCAATAAATACCTGATGAATTCTGCTCTTTTCCTTTTTTATCATCTCTCATCATTATATCAAACATATTTCTAATTCTATGCTTAATGTCTTCATCATATATTGGGACAGCTACTTCTACTCTTCGTAATGTATTTCTTGTCATTAAATCAGCAGATGAAATATATATTTTTTCATCGTCTTTTTGTCCGAATATGTAAATTCTGGAATGTTCCAAATATCTTCCAACAATACTAATAACTCGAATATTCTCCGTTATACCTGCTATACCTGGCTTTAAACAACAAATTCCTCTTATAATTAGTTCTATTTTCACCCCAACCTGTGACGCCTCTATTAATTTTTTGATTAATGTTTTGTCTGTCAATGAATTAAACTTTAACCCAATATATCCATCTTTCTTATTTTTCACTTTTTCAATTTCATAATCTATCATATCAATAATACGATTTTGCAAACATGCCGGTGCCACTAACAATTCTTTTACGTCCTCTACAATCTCACCTTTCTGCAACGCTGTAAAAACCATTGCTGTTTCTGCTCCAATGGATTGTTTAGCCGTAATCAATGATAAATCTGTATACAATCTCGCTGTTTTTTCATTATAATTTCCTGTACCAATCTGTGTAATATAAGAAAATCCATCTTCTGTTTTTCTTGTAATCAAACACAGCTTTGAATGTACTTTATAATTACCCAATCCATACAAAATCTGACATCCTGCTTCTTCTAATCTATGAGACATCTCAATGTTATTTGCTTCATCAAACCTAGCTCGAAGCTCCACGGTTACTACAACTTCTTTCCCATTTTCAGCTGCTTCAATTAACGTATCTATAATTTTACTTCTCTCTGCTACACGATATAAAGTCATTTTAATAGATACAACAGAATCATCATCTGCCGCTTCTTGTAACAACTGAATAAATGGTTTCATACTTTCATAAGGATATGATAATAACACATCTTTTTCTTCAATCTGCTCAAATATACTCCTTTTTAAATCTAATGCCGGACTACGTCTTGGTGTATGTTTTTCATAAAAAAAGTTCTGTCTGCTCTTTCAAATATGCCTGTAAGAAAAAAACAAAAGACAAATCTAAAGGTGTTTTCACATCCAAAATATATTCAGAACCTATATTTGTAAAATGAGAAAGTTCTTTTTTTATTTTATCATCCATATTCCTGCTTAATTCTATTCTGACAGCATCTAACCGCGTACGTTTTTTTATCATTTGTTCCATCATATCACGATAATCTAAGTCTTCGTCGTAGATTTCTGACGCATCTATATCAGCATTTCTGGTAATACGTAAAATAGATTTTTCTGCTACTGTATACTTGGAATACAATTTTGAAATAAAATGAAGGATTAACTCCTCTGAAAGCATAAAGTTTCCTGGTCTTGTTGGAATTTCTATTAAGCGTTTAAATACTCCATTTGAACATGGAACCAAACCAATTTTTTTCTTTCCTTTTGATGTAGATAAAAGAACAATGGCATATAATTGCTTATTCGCTAAAAATGGAAATGGCTGTTGTTTCCCGATAATCATCGGTGATCAAAAAAGGTGCAATATGCGTATCGAAATATTCTTCAAGCATTGCCCCTTCTTCCTGAGATAGCCTATTAAAAATTAATGATGCGATCCCTTTTGGCTCTAATTCTCCCATTAATTGTTCATATATCTTTCCCATTTTTGGTTTTCTAAATCATTTTTGTTTCCTTTTAAAATAGCCTTTACTTGTTCTTTACTCGTCATATAAGTTTTATTTTCTACAAATTTTTTCAGACGACTGCATTTGCATAAGTAAAGTTCCCACTCGTACCATAAAAAATTCATCTAAGTTGGTCTGAAAAATAGATATAAAACTTAACCTTTCTGCCAATGGTACTTCTGGGTTTCCCGCCTCATTTAACACTCTTTCATTAAATTGCAACCATGATAATTCTCGATTTGTATAACTACTCACTTCGTTTTTCATAACAACCACTCCTTTAATATTTTTTTATTTTAAAATCAAACTTTCCCACTATCTTTTTTATAATTTCTTTTATCATGAATGCTATTCACCAAAACTTATTCCTATCATTTTTGCTTCCTTTATTAATTCGCATCCGGGATTTACTGTTTTTAATTTACCCGATACATTTTTTAAAGGTACTCTCTTGATTTCGCCATTTATCATTGCAATCATACATCCGTAATCTTCTTCTAAAATTGCCTCTGCTGCTGCTGCTCCAATTCTTGTACTTAATACTCGATCAAAAGCATTTGGCGTTCCTCCCCTTTGTGTGTGTCCCGGAACTACAACTCGTACTTCACTCCCCAGTCGATTGGATATTTCATAAGCTAATTCATAAGACACAGAAGGAAATTTACTTTTTGCCATTTTCTCTTTATATTCTTTTTTTGAAAGAGATGCATTTTTTTTGGATATTGCCCCTTCTGCCACTGCTAAAATAGTAAAACCCTTTCCTGCTTTACTTCTTGCAGTAATAGATTTCATTACAGAATCAATATCATACGGAATTTCTGGTAAAAGAATAATATCCGCACCCCCTGCAATACCGGCATACAAAGTAAGCCATCCTACCTTATGTCCCATAATTTCTACAATAAACACACGGTTATGTGATGCTGCTGTTGTGTGAATGCAATCAATAACATTTGTCGCTACATCAATCGCACTCTGAAATCCGAATGTTATATCCGTTCCATAAATATCGTTATCTATCGTTTTCGGTAAATGTATGACATTTAAACCTTCCTCTCTCAATAAATTGGCTGTTTTTTGAGAACCATTTCCACCTAACACAACAAGGCAATCTAAATTTAATCGATAATAGTTTTCTTTCATGGCTCTTACTTTATCTAAACCACTTTTATCAGGAACTCTCATTTGTTTAAAAGGTTGTCTGGATGTTCCCAACATAGTTCCGCCAATCGTTAAAATCCCAGAAAAATCTTGTTTAGAAAGCAACTTATATCTCCCATAAATCAACCCTTCATATCCATTTAAAAAACCATAAATTTCCAGCTGTTCTAAATTTGTATAAAGACTTTTTGCCACACCTCGCATTGTCACATTTAATGCTTGACAATCTCCTCCACTTGTTAATAATCCAATTTTTTCATTTTTCACCTTATCTGTTTCACACAAAACTTTATTTTTTTCCTAGTAATTCAATTTTTTTCTAAATTCCAGCATTTTATTATCCAAAGCAGCAATTGCCTCTGCGTATCTTTTACTCTCTTGTCTAACCATCTCTATATCACCGGCAGATTTTTTGTAACACATTTGACTATCTAATTCTGCCCAATAATCCATTGCAAACGTACGAATTTGAATTTCTACTTTTACATACGTTGTCTGACTGTCCAATACAACCGGAACTTTTACAATTAAATGTATACTTTTATATCCACTTTTTTTCGGTTTTTGCACATAATCTTTTTCTTTTATCAATGTAAAATCTTTCTGCTTTTTTACAGCTTTAGATATTTGATAAATATCGTCAAAAAAATAAGATACTGCTCGTACTCCTGCAATATCATTTAATGATTCAACTGCGGTCTCATAGTCTATTTTTTTACCTTTTCTTATTAATTTTTTTGTAATACTCTCCGGTGACTTAATTCGGCTTGTAATCCCCCTAATTACATGATGCCCGCTTTTGTTTGTAAGCTCTATATTAATTGCTTTTAATCTATCCACTACAATATCAATGGCCGATTGATACATTAACAATGTCATTGGTGAATTTATTTGCACAATCTCTGATTTATCTGATTTTTTTTCATCATTCAAACTATTTTTCATCTCCTTTTCCCCATATTCTCCTATAAGTTTAAATTTCTTCTGTAAAATATGTTATCTCTCTTTTATAAAAATCATGTAAATTTCATATTTAATCAAACAAAAAGCAGACAAAGTATGTTTCTAATAATTTCAATAAAAACATACCTCATCTGCTCTTTTTTCTAAATGAAGTTAAATATTTAATTTTTCTTTATATGACAATATGCAACGTACATTCTGTCATACGCCTCTTCCAATAATTTTCTGGGACTTGCTATATTCAGTCGAATGCAGCCTCTGCCTTCTTCCTGAAACACAGTTCCCATATACACGCTGACTTTTGCTTTTTCCAAAAACCATTTTTCCAATTCTGCTTCTTCACAACCCAGTTCCTTATAATCCATCCATAAAAGATATGTCCCTTCTCTTGGATAAATATAAAATTCCGGCATTTTTTCTGCAAAATACGCTCTGGTAAATTTATCATTCTCATCAATATAAGACAGCATTGCTTTATACCAGTCATCACACTGTTGATACGCACAACCTGCTACTGCTGCTGAAAAGATTGTGGGATTATGCATACCGATTCTGTCAATTTCCCTTTTTACCACAGCTCTGTATTCTTGATTTGGAATAATCAGATAAGATAAAATAAATCCCGGAATATTAAAAGTTTTTGTAGGTGATGATGCAACAATCAATCTTTTTCGCACTTCTTCCGACAAAGACAAGGCAGATACAAACTCTACTCCCGGTGCAGTAATATCACCATGAATTTCATCTACAAATAACAGCAGTTCATGTTTTATACAAAATTCACCTACTGCCTCCAGCTCTTCTTTTGTCCATACACGACCTACCGGGTTATGAGGACTGCATAATAAAAGCATTTTTGTTTTTTCCGTTATCTGCGCTTCCATTTGTTGTAAATCCATAATATACTTTCCGTTTTGAGATTTTAATCCACATTTTACCACAGTTCTGTTATTTTTAGAAATTGCTTCATACAATGGGCCATAAGCAGGAGTATGAAGTAGTACTTCCTCTCCCGGTTCTGTAAAATGCTCCCACACAAATTCCTGCAGAAATATTAATACGAGGACAAAATACTATTTCTTCTTTTTTTATATCCACATGATGCATTCTTTTTTCCCAGGACATAAAACCTTCATAGAAATCATCGCCTAAATCCGTATAACCAAAAATCCCATGTTCCGCACATTGATGTACTACATCACGAATAGGCTGCGGAGAAGGAAAATCCATATCAGCCACACCTAGATGAATAAGCTCTGTATTTCCGTATTTCTTATCCATGGTGTCCCATTTTCCACAATTTGTCCCTCGTCTGTCTATGACAGTGTCAAAATTCAAATCGGTTTTCTGACATTGCTACCTCTTTCTTCACAAACCTTTACAGTTTTGCGATAACCTCAACTTCACATAATACATTTTTCGGAAGTGTTTTCACAGCTACACAAGAACGTGCCGGTTTATTTACAAAATACTTTGCATACACTTCATTAAATACCTGAAAATCTCCCATATCTGCCAAAAAGCAAGTTGTCTTCACTGCATTTTCAAAGTTTGTTCCTGCTTCTTCCAGAACAACTCCGATATTCTTCATTACCTGTTCAGCCTGTTCAGAAATTGTTTCTCCTGCAATTTCTCCTGTTTCAGGATTTACCGGAATTTGTCCGGAAGTAAAAAGCATATCTCCACATACTACTGCCTGTGAATATGGTCCGATTGCTGCAGGTGCTTTTGGTGTATAAATTGTTTTCAACATAATATCAATCTCCTTTACATCTCGTTTTTTCTTATCATATCACTAAACAATATTTTAGTAAATATATTTCAATGAACTTTTTTTCATTCTTGCACAAAACATAAATTCAAAATATAATAGCCTTAATCATTGAAAACAAACCTTATGGAGACCATTATGCCAAACGATAAATCTTATATAAAGCTTACAAAAACAGAACAGCTTATTTTAAACTCTTATAAAAAAATGATTGTAAGTCTGGGAGAATATCTGGGAGAAGGATATGAGATTATTCTCCACAGTCTTGAAAATCTTCAGCATTCCGTTATTGAAAACGTCAATGGGCATTATTCCGGCAGAAAAAACGGCGCACCGATTACTGATTTGGCACTTTCCATGCTCAGTCAACTAAAGGAAGAACCGTCTCAGCCTGCTGTTTGCTACATGAACCATTCAAAAAAAGGAGTGCCACTGCGTTCCTGCACCATTCCGATTACAGGAGAAAAAGAGCGTATTATCGGTCTGATTTGTATCAATTTTTATACCGATGTTCCTCTGTCCTCTCTGCTGGCAAAATTTTATCCGGAAACATCTGCGGGTCTTTCTTCCAATAATACCGCCACAGAAAATTTTGCAGATAATACAGATGAGCTCATTGAAAATGTTTTATACAAAATTCAACATCAGGTGCTGAATGACTTTTCTGTTTCACCGCAAAATAAAAACAAAGAAATTATTACACAGCTTTATCAAAGAGGAATTTTCAACATCAAAGATGCTGTTTTAAAAGTGGCATCTCTTTTGGGAATTTCCAAAAATACCGTATATCTACACATCCGTAACTTAAAAGAGCAGGAAAATTAGCATGATTTTCGCATAATTTTTTCAGAAAACCCATATATTTCCCTTGCATACAGAGTGATTTCAACGTATTATAAAGTAGGTGGCAATTTTGCCCTCAAATTCGCAAGAAACCAATGGAGGTACATAAATTATGAAAAATATAGACCGCATGGTTGGAACAATATCAAGAGGTGTTCGTGCACCGATTATCCCGTGAAGGAGACAACCTTCCTGAAATCGTAGTAGACTGTGTATTAAAAGCATCTGAAAGTGCCAACTTTGAAATTCAAGATAAAGATGTAATTGCCGTTACAGAAGCAGTCGTTGCCAGAGCTCAGGGTAACTATGCAAATGTAAAAGATATTGCTGCTGACGTAAAAGAAAAATTCGGTGATGATACAGTAGGCGTAATCTTCCCTATTTTAAGCCGTAATCGTTTTTCTATCTGCTTAAAAGGTATTGCTATGGGCTGCAAAAAAATCGTGCTCATGTTAAGCTACCCATCTGATGAAGTAGGAAACCACCTCATTGATTTAGATGTTATGGACGAAAAAAATGTAAATCCATGGTCTGATGTTTTAACAGAAGAAAAATACAGAGAACTGTTTGGATATGAAAAACACGTATTTACAGGTGTTGACTATGTAGAATATTACAAACAGCTTATTCAGGAAGCTGGCGCTGAGGTTGAAATCATTTTCGCTAACAACCCAAAAGCTATCCTTTCTTATACAAAAAGTGTTCTTACCTGTGACATTCACACTCGTCAAAGAACAAAACGTATTCTGAAAGCAAACGGCGCTGAGAAAGTATATGCTCTTGATGATATTATGACAAAGAGCATCAATGGCAGCGGTTATAATGATGCTTACGGACTTTTAGGTTCTAATAAAGCAACAGAAGATACTGTAAAACTCTTCCCAATTAAATGCGAAGAAGTTGTTACTGCTATTCATAACTCTATGCTGGAAAAAACAGGAAAAAATGTAGAAGTTATGGTATATGGCGATGGTGCATTTAAAGATCCTGTAGGAAAAATCTGGGAACTGGCTGATCCAGTTGTATCTCCTGCTTACACTGCAGGTTTGGAAGGTACTCCAAATGAAGTAAAATTAAAATATCTGGCTGATAACGATTTTGCTGATTTATCAGGAAATGAATTAAAAGATGCCATTAAAAATTATATTACAGAAAAAGATGAAAAAGCTGCCAGCTTAAAAGGTACTATGGTAACACAGGGTACTACACCAAGACGTCTTACTGACCTTTTGGGATCTTTAGCTGACCTTACTTCCGGTTCCGGTGATAAGGGAACTCCAATTATCTATATTCAAGGATATTTTGACAACTACGCAAAATAATTTTTCTGTACAAAAAGGAAGCTGTGGATTTTCTCCATTGCTTCCTTTTTCTTTTCCTTATCTATAAATAATATCTTCTCGTCCTGGTCCATTAGAAACCATTGTAATCGGAAATCCAATTTTTTCCTCTACAAATTCAATGTATTTACGACAGTTCTCCGGTAAATCCTCATATTTCTTAATGCCTCTGATATCACAGTTCCATCCTGGCAACACTTCAATTACCGGTTTTGCTTTTTCCAGAAGACTTGTTGTAGGGAATTCTGTTGTGATTTCTCCATCAATATCATAAGCCACACAAACAGGAATTTCCTCTAAATATCCCAGAACATCAAGTACAGTAAAAGCAACATCTGTAGTTCCCTGAATACGGCATCCGTATTTTGATGCCACACAGTCAAACCATCCCATACGTCTTGGACGTCCTGTTGTAGCGCCATATTCGCCACCGTCACCGCCTCTACGTCTCAATTCATCTGCTTCTTCTCCAAAAATTTCAGATACAAAAGCACCTGCACCTACTGCACTGGAATAAGCTTTACATACAGTAATAATTTTCTTTATTTCATAAGGAGGTATTCCTGCACCTACTGCGCCATAAGCTGCCAGTGTGGAGGAAGACGTTACCATAGGATAAATACCATGATCTGGATCTTTCAAAGAACCCAACTGACCTTCCAACAAAATTTCTTTTCCTTCTTTTAAAGCATTCCATAAAAGCAGAGAAACATCACATACATAAGGTGCAATCATTTCTTTATATTCTTTTAATTCCTTTACAATATCTGCCGGATTTAAAAGAGGTTTGTGATATAAATACTCTAAATCCACATTTTTTTTCTGACAGATATTTTCTGCTTTCTCCATAAGAGCTTCTTCCTCTTCAAAAAGCTCACTGACCTGAAAGCCGATTTTTGCAAATTTATCAGAATAAAATGGTGCAATTCCCGACTTGGTAGAACCAAAAGATTTTCCTGCCAGTCTTTCTTCTTCATATTCATCGAATTTAATATGATAGGACATTACAATCTGTGCTCTGTCTGATATTTTAATATCAGGCATAGGGACTCCCTGTTCTACAATTGACTGTATTTCATGGAACAGTACAGGTATGTTCAATGCCACACCATTTCCAATAATACTTGTTGTATTCTCATTAAATACACCTGATGGCAGACTATGCAGGGCAAACTTTCCATAATTGTTTACAATTGTATGCCCGGCGTTTGCTCCACCCTGAAATCTCACTACAATATCTGCCTCTTTTGCCAGCATATCCGTAATTTTACCTTTGCCTTCGTCTCCCCAGTTTGCTCCTACTACGGCTTTTACCATTTTCTATTCCTCCTGTAATACTGGAATCCATTTCATTTACTAAAGTATAATACACCATTTTTTCTGAGAAATAAAGTAAAAATAGTTTCCCCTGAGCCCCAAAATTTTGTTCAATTTTACCTCTTAAATACAGTTCATTGCCTCTTTAATATTAGCTACACCAATGAGTTTAATCTCATATTTTCCCTGCAGACTTTCTACATTTGCCTTTGGCATAATACAGGAAGTAAATCCCAGTTTTTCTGCTTCTCTCACTCTGCTTTCCGCCATACTGACACCACGTACTTCTCCTGAAAGTCCCACTTCTCCAAAAATTAAAGTCTGCTCATCAATTACCTGATTTTTATAGCTGGATACAATGGCAAGAACCACACCTAAATCAATAGCCGGTTCTCCAAGTTTCATTCCTCCTGCCAGATTAACATAAGCATCGCAATCTCCCAAATGAAGCCCTGCTCTTTTCTCTAAAACTGCCATAAGCAAATTTACACGATTATAATCAATTCCTACCGAAGTACGTCTTGGCAAGCCGAAGTTTGTTCTGGTTACAAGCGCCTGTATTTCAATCAAAATAGGACGTGTCCCTTCAACAGAGCAAACAACCGCAGTTCCGGAGGCATCTGTAGGTCTACCATTTAACATAACCTGCGATGGATTTTTCACTTCCATAAGCCCTTTTTCCCGCATTTCAAAAACACCAATTTCATTTGTCGAGCCAAATCGATTTTTTACTCCTCTTAAAATACGGTAAATCACCTGCCTGTCTCCTTCAAAATACAACACCGTATCTACCATGTGCTCCAGTACTCTGGGACCTGCCACACTTCCATCTTTTGTAACATGTCCAACAATGAAGACAGAAATCCCCATTCCTTTTGCAATCTGCATAAGAACACCTGTAGACTCCCTCACCTGAGAGACACTGCCTGGTGCAGAAGACACTTCCTCATTATACATAGTCTGAATAGAGTCGATCACTACCATTTCCGGTTTCACCTTTTCAATGACGCTACGAATGTTTTCTAAATTTGTTTCACATAAAAGCAACAAATTTTCATTAAATTCTCCTATTCTTTTTGCTCTTAGCTTAATCTGTCCCAAAGATTCCTCGCCGGAAACATACAAAACCTTGTGTCCGTTTTTTGTAAGCTGCCGACATACCTGCAAAAGAAGTGTAGATTTTCCAATACCGGGATCACCTCCAACCAGAACCATAGAGCCCGGAACAATACCGCCTCCCAACACTCTGTCCAATTCTTCTATCTCTGTTTTCATTCTGTCATTCTCTTGTATAGAAATATCTGCAAGAATAACCGGTTCATTCTTCTTTCCTGCTAAACCGCCGGAAGCTATTGTTGTTTTTCCTTTTGTTGTTGCAGCTACAGTCTCCTCCACAAAAGAATTCCATTCCCTGCATCCCGGACACTGCCCCAACCACTTAGGCGACTCATATCCACAGTTTTGACAGAAAAATAATGTTTTTTTCCCTTTTGCCATATTTTTCCTTTCTTTTTCTCAACAAATGAGGCTGCCGCATTAAGTATATATCCGAATATTCCACCAATTTCGAATACCGCTTAGTGCGACAGCCCTGTTTTACTTATTTTTTGCTATCTGATACTTAAATTCTTTCAATCTGTACAGCTACCTGCTCTGCTTGCTCCAATTCTACACTGAAAGACAGTTTACCGCCCAGATTTGTCTTCATCTGTCCGGCTTCTTCTCCATCAATTACAATCTTGTATTGGGCATCTTCTTCCATTTCCACGGTAATCTGAGCATCCTGAGGTCCTTCCACTGTAAAGCTCATTTTGTTTTCTTTTTCTTCTAAGTCTAAAACTGTAGTACCTGGTACAGATTCATATACAAACATACCATTTCTTTCCAGTTTTGTAATCTCTCTATATGTTTTTACTTTGTATATATCCCCATCGTACTCAAAGTCAGATACTTTTGACTTCTGTGCTAACTCATAGTTACCAAAGCTGATTTTGCCATTTTCTTCTGTACGAATTAATTCTTTTACTACTGACATAGATATGTCCTCCCGCTTATGTCTTTCATTGTTCCGTCTTTTCAGACTTTTTCCTTCTTGTTTTGGTATAACAATATTACCATATATTTTAGTTTTTCGCTAGTCATTTTGTACATTTATAATAAAATTTACCTTTTCTTTAGACAAGCCAATAGTAACACTGTCTCCTGCTTTTATCCTGCCTTCCAGAATTTCCTCTGCCATTGCGTCTTCAATTTTACTCTGAATCGCTCTCTTTAAAGGACGTGCTCCATATTTAGGATCAAAGCCTTCTTTTCCGATAAGTTCTTTTACGTTATCTCGAATTTTTACATCAAGATTTAATTGATTTTTACAACGCTTTATAAACTCTTTCAAAAGAAGTCCTACAATCTTCTTAATCTCTTCTTTATTCAAAGTGTGGAATACAATAATATCATCAATACGATTTAAAAATTCCGGTTTAAAAAGCCGTTTTACTTCTTCCATTACGCTGTCTTTCATTTTCTTATAATCAGCCTGCGTATCATCAGCCGTTCCAAATCCCAGCTTTTTAGGCTCTACAATAGCCTGTGCTCCTGCATTAGAAGTCATAATAATAATGGTTTCTTTAAAATCTACTTTTCTGCCCTGTGCATCCGTAATATGTCCATCATCCAACACCTGTAAAAGAAGATTAAATACATCCGGATGTGCCTTTTCAATCTCATCAAACAACAACACACTATATGGACTTCGTCTTACCTTTTCGCTTAACTGTCCGCCTTCTTCATATCCCACATATCCCGGAGGTGAGCCAATCAGTTTAGAAACACTGTGTTTTTCCATGTATTCTGACATATCTACACGAATCATAGCATCTTCGCTTCCAAAAACTGCCTCTGCTAAAGCCTTGGAAAGTTCTGTTTTTCCTACACCGGTAGGTCCTAATAAAAGGAAAGAACCAATGGGGCGCTTCGGATCTTTTAATCCTACTCTGCCTCGTTTAATAGCCTTTGCAACAGCTGTAACCGCTTCATCTTGTCCAATTACACGTTTATGAAGCTGATTTTCCAATTTAGCCAGTCGTTTAGATTCTCCTTCTGTGAGCTTTTTCACTGGTATTTTTGTCCACTGGGCAACTACCATAGCAATATCATCCTCTGTAACAAACAGTTTTTTATTTTTGCACTGCCTTTCAAAACGTTTTCTGGCTTTTTCTACAATTACCTCTGTTTCCTTCTGCTCTTCCTGCAGTTTACCTGCAAGAACAAAATCCTGATTTTTTACTGCCTCTTCTTTTTCCTCACTGATATCTCTTAAACGAAACTCCGCTTCCATAAGTCCATCCGGAGTCTTATAGCCGGAAATCTGTACCTTTGAACACGCTTCATCTAATAAATCCAATGCCTTATCCGGAAGAAATCTATCATTAATATAGCGCACTCCCATGGCAACTGCTGCCTTTACTGCACTATCTTCAATGGTAACACCATGATGCTTTTCATAATAAGGTACTAATCCTTTTAAAATTTCCTCAGCTTCCTCTTTTGTAGGTTCTTCTACTGTTATCGGCTGAAATCTTCGTTCTAAAGCAGGATCTTTTTCAATATGTTTACGATATTCCTCTATGGTTGTTGCACCAATAAGCTGAATTTCTCCTCTGGAAAGAGAAGGTTTTAAAATATTAGAAGCATCTAATGCTCCTTCTGCACCGCCTGCGCCTATAAGCGTATGAAGTTCATCTAAGAATAAGAGAATTCTCTTGTCATTGGAAGCTTCCCAAACCACACGTTTTATTCTTTCCTCAAACTCACCTCTGTATTTTGAACCTGCCACCATAGCAGATAAGTCCAATACAAGAATACGTTTATCTGCCATATTTTCAGGAACCATTCCACTTACAATTTTCTGTGCAAGTCCTTCAGTAATAGCTGTTTTCCCAACTCCCGGTTCCCCTATCAAACAAGGATTGTTCTTTGTTCTTCTGCTTAAAATCTGAATAATGCGATTAATCTCTTTTTCCCTGCCAACAACAGGATCTAACTTACCCATAGCTGCCATTTCTGTTAAATCTCTGCCATACTGGTCTAACATAGGTGTAGCACTTTTCTCTTCTTTTGTCAGTGTGCCTTCTCTTCCCATAACTTTCATAAGCTCTGCATACAGCTTTTGATTACCGGCTCCCATCGTATGCAAAAGTCTTGCACCCACACAGTCACTTTCTTTTAACATAGCAATCAAAATATGTTCTGTGCCAATTTCTGCGCTGTCCATATTTTTTGCCTCATCCTCTGCTTTAGCAAGTACCCTTCTGCTTCTGGGAGTATATCCTTGAGGTTCTTCCAGCAGTACATCTGAAGATGGTACCACCAATTTTTCCATAAGTTCCAACAATTTCTGCTGTGTAATACCTGCTTCTGCCAGAATTTCTCCTGCTGTACCATCCTTTACTGCCAAAAGTCCTGCCAATATATGTTCTGTGCCAATATAATTATGACTGCATTTTCTGGCAGTTTCCTCTGCCAGCTTCAAAGCCTTTAGTGCCCACTTTGAGTATTGCTTTTTCATGTATGTCTCCTATTCTATTTATATTCTTCAAAAATTTCATCAATTAAGGCATGCACGTCTTCTCTTGTAATATTCTTACAGCAGCCCTTTGCCAAAACCGGTAAAAGGTTTTCCTTCATTTCCTCCAATGCTCTGATTTTATCCACATCGATGGAAATAACTGCGCCTCTGCGTCTGTCTATACTGAGAAATCCTTCCTGCCTCAGTACAGAATATGCTTTATTTACTGTGTGCATGTTAATCCCTATAGTATCTGCCAGCTGTCTTACAGAAGGAAGTGTTTCTCCTACTTTTAACTGATCTGTGGCAATTCCCATAATAATCTGATTACAAAGCTGTACATAAATTGCTTCATCACTGTTAAAATCAATCTCAATCAGCATGCCTCCACCTTCTTTCCAGATTGTTATATATAATATAGCATAGATAGAATTTTTAGTAAAGATTCAGAAAAAAAAGAAGCTGCTTTCGCAGCTCCTTCTCATCTTATGCTTCATCAATGGCTTTTCCAATATCATTTCTCATATATTTATTTTCGAAGTTAATCCATTTTGTTGCTTCATAAGCGTTAGCTCTTGCTTCTTTTAAGTCAGCTCCTTTTGCAGTAACCCCTAAAACACGTCCACCATTTGTCACAATCTTACCATCTTTGAAAGCAGTTCCTGCGTGGAAAACATAGTAACCATCTTTATCCTTAAAGTTTTCCAGACCTTCGATTGGATATCCTTTTTCATAAGAAACCGGATAACCATCAGAAGCCAAAACAACACATACTGCTGCATTGTCTTCAAACTGTAAATCAATTTCATCTAATTTTCCATCTACACAAGCTTCAAAAACTTCCACAATATCATTTTTTAATCTTGGAATAACAACCTGTGCTTCCGGATCACCAAAGCGAGCATTATACTCCAACACTTTTGGTCCTTTTTCTGTAAGCATCAGCCCGAAGAAAATAATCCCTTTAAACTCTCTGCCTTCTGCTGCCATAGCATCTACAGTTGCCTGATATACATATTTTTCGCAAAATTCATCCACTTCTTTTGTATAGAAAGGACTTGGTGAAAATGTTCCCATTCCTCCTGTATTTAATCCTTCATCTCCGTCTTTTGCACGTTTATGATCCTGTGCAGAAGTCATGGTTTTAATGGTTTTTCCATCTACAAAAGAAAGTACAGATACTTCACGACCTGTCATAAATTCTTCAATAACTAAAGTATTTCCTGCAGAACCGAATTTCTTATCCAGCATAATTGTGCGAACACCCTCTTCTGCTTCTTCCAATGTATTGCAAATTAATACACCTTTTCCAAGAGCCAGTCCGTCTGCTTTTAATACAATAGGAAATTCTGCTTTCTCACGGAGATATGCAAGAGCTTCATCCGCATCCTCAAAATTTTCATAAGCTGCTGTAGGAATATTATATTTCTTCATTAAATCTTTAGAAAATGCTTTTGAGCCTTCCAGAATTGCTGCATTTTTTCTCGGTCCGAATACTCGCAGTCCTTCTTTTTCAAAAACATCTACAACACCGCCAACTAACGGATCATCCATACCAACAACTGTTAAATCTACTGCATTTTCTTTTGCAAAAGCTGACCAGCTTATCAAATT
>ENA-OQCW01000617-OQCW01000617.1-human-gut-metagenome-genome-assembly--contig:-NODE-617-length-19001-cov-3.636484_pt1 | contig 19001 bp, 17 predicted proteins | sample MGYA00242767_ERZ504593 | MGnify/ENA primary metagenome ERZ504593 (study PRJEB26092, sample SAMD00036307) | human gut metagenome | host: Homo sapiens | study: EMG produced TPA metagenomics assembly of... | reverse complement strand
TTGTTTTCGCAGGGCGGAGCCGGAGAGAATGATATCCGGCTGGACTGCTTCTTCGAGGGATAGCTCTAAGACAGAGGAAGGCAAAGCCCCCCGGGGTTACGGACAAATTCGCTCCGAACTCCGAATGAGTTCGAAGCTCAAGTTGTCCCGGATTTTGCCCTTGTAGGGCTAAAATCCGCCCGGCGCGCTTTGTCTCCCTCTGCCTAAGAGCTATCATCTCTCGGGCGAACGTCCTTCCGGATATCATTCTCTCCTTCTCCGCCGGAAGATGTCGGCAGTATCTCCTTCTCCCGGAAGGTTTTCGCCGGAACGAAAGACTCCGCCGGGTGTATCGGCCCCGTCCGCTGGCCTGCGGCCGCTGATTGTCTCACGCGTTAAGTGTGGGGGCGGACCTTGTCGAGGCCAATCAGTGCTTCTGTGTACGAGAAATACGATATGTCTTCAATGGGCTTTTTAAAAAAACTGGCGGAAGATTTTGATATCGGCCTGCCGGAAACACATAGTAGCCGCGACAAGGCTCTCCCCATTTAAGGTTAGAGACAATCAGCTGCCGGAACGGACCATGTCCGGTGCCGCGAAAACCTCCGCCTGAGTCTTTTGCCCTCGGCGAAAACCTGACCAGGGGAAGTAGGCGGAATCAATTGCGGAGGGGACATGGGAGTCCGCCGGTGCTTAGCGAGGTCCCTCACGAGCCTTAGCACTGTTGCGTACTCCAAAGAGTGCAAACGATCCCCGCAGCAATCCATTCCGGCCGGATTCCCCCCTCACGACAACCTCCACCCGGGGATGGAAGACTCAGCCAGTCCCCTCACCACACCGGACATGGTCCGTTCCGGACGCGTCCTCCCAACCTCAGTTAAATCCCCATTTTATTTAAAATACTTCTGGCAACGCTGATTCCGTTGGCAGACGCCTGCTGAAGTCCCCTGGTGACGGAAGCACCGTCCCCGATGGCGCGGAGCCCCTGTACGCTGGTCTCAAAATCAGTGTTCACAACGACCTTGTTGGAGTAGAATTTGACTTCTACGCCGTACAGCAGGGTTTCATCGCTGGCAATGCCTGGAGTGACCTTGTCGAGTGCCAGGATCATCTCTTTAATATCTACCATGATGCGGTGCGGAAGAACTAAGGATAAATCTCCCGGAACAGCATCTTTTAAGGTCGGAATCAGGTTGTTGCGGCAGAGGCGTTCCTCCGTGGTCCGGCGTCCTCTCTGGAAGTCACCGAAGGTCTGAACCATGATTCTTCCTCCGCAGAGCATGTTGGACAGCTGGGCAATGTGCTTGCCGTATTCAATGGGTTCGTTGAAGGGTTTGGTAAAGTTCTTGCTTACCAGAAGGGCAAAGTTGGTGTTGTTTGTCTTATACTCCTGGGATTTGTACGCATGGCCGTTTACCACTGCAAGGCCGTTTTGCGTAATATTCTGTGGCCACCTCTCCGGAAGGATTGGTACAGAAGGTGCGGACCTTGTCGTCGAAGGTGGGGGTATAGTATACCAGCTTGGCTTCATACAGGTTTTCGTTTAAGGAACTTCATAACCTCATCCCGGACTTCCACACGTACGCCTATGTCCACAGTGCCTACCTGGGTCTGGATTCCGTGATTTCCGCAGATGTGTGAAAACCAGTCAGAACCCTCCCGTCCGATGGCGGAAACCACCTCAGGCGCGTAGTAGGTTTCGTCCTTGTCTGTGATGATGCCCTTTACGGTATCGCCTTCAATGATAATGTCTCTGACCATGGTGTTGAATTCCATGGTAATGCCCTGGGCCAGAAGGTGCTCCTGAAGCCGGGTATAAATCTTATACCCCTCCTCGGTTCCCAGATGTCGGATGGGACATTCAATCAGCTTTAAGTTAGCGCCAATGGCCTTGCGGCGGATTTCCTCTATTTCCTTCTGTTTGTCCATGCCGTATACATTGGTATCAGCGCCGAATTTTAAGTAAATATTATCAGATTCCTTTAAGAGTTCAACTGTTTTATCATACCCCAGGATTTCCGGAAGATTGCCTCCCACATCAGGGGACAGGGACAGCTTGCCATCAGAAAATGCGCCTGCGCCTGCGAAGCCCGTGGTGATGGAACAGGGTTTGCAGCCCACACATGCCTTGGTGGTGCGTTTTGGGCAGACTCTCTTTTCGATGGGGCGCCCTTTTTCCACCATGAGGATTTTCATGCCGGGTTTCTTCTGGATTAATTCATACGCGCAGAAGATGCCGGAGGGACCTGCGCCAATAATGATTACGTCGTAATTTGTGGTTGGATTCATAGGGAAACTCCTTTCTTTCACTGCCTGATTTGCCTGGTTTCATGGCACAAAAAAATCCAGTATACAAAATAGAAGCATGTAGTCAACTATTCCGGTAGCTGGTAGAAACGTTCATCCAATCATGAACTTATACAGGCATCACAACGGTTATAGTTTAGCATAGTATGTGGTGTTATGCAAGGGCGGAAAGCCGTAAAGTGCTTATGGAAAAGGCTTCGGTAAAGGTTCCGGTAAAGGCCTGGAGAAAGGCCCGGTGAAAGGCCTGAAAACCTTAAGAAAAACCAATCAGACCTTTAGAAAAAATTTCATAAATAGTCAGAGAATAGTCACGGTATATTAAGGCAAATTCAAAGATTATTGTATTCTCTTATGATATGATACATATATGAGATAAGATGATTCCAACATATACGATTCAGAAGAGAAAGCAGGTGAAAGGATGAAGGTGCGTACAGGTATCAAGTGGGTGGCAGCTATAATGCTTATGGTGGTGCTGTGCTTCAGCGTGACAGTGGCTGTGAAGGGATACGGAATGTACCGGGAGGCCGTGGACAGTATGAGCCTTGAAGATAAAGTGACGTCCATACGTGCCAAGGAAAACTATACCACCTTTGACCAGCTTCCTGAGATTTATGTGGATGCGGTGCTGTCCGTGGAGGACCACAGGTTCTATAACCATCCGGGAATCGACGTGATAGCCATTGGAAGGGCTGTATTCAATGATATAAAGGCAGGGGCCTTTGTGGAAGGCGGAAGCACGGTGACACAGCAGCTGGCCAAGAATATGTATTTCAGCCAGGAAAAGGAGCTGGTCCGCAAGGTGGCTGAGGTCCTGGTGGCATTTGATTTAGAGAGGAACTACAGCAAGAATGAGATTCTGGAGCTGTATGTGAATACCATTTATTATGGAAACGGATATTACTGCGTGAGGGATGCAAGCAATGGCTACTTCGGCAAGGAGCCTGAGGACATGACGGATTATGAGAGCACATTGCTGGCCGGGATTCCCAACGCCCCATCCTGCTATGCACCCACTGTGAGCCAGGAACTGGCAGCCAGACGCCAGCAGCAGGTTCTGGACCGTCTGGTGAAATGCGGATATTTTACAGAGGAACGGGCTTTGGAAACCATGGCAGTTGGAAGCAGCCGGTGATGACGGGAATATGATTAACAGATAGAGGCTGGCAGATGGAGGAAAGAGCCCTCCATCTGCTTTACTTTTTAAGCGTAATCTGATAGAATGTGGAACGGAAAAAAAGCGTTAGATACCCCCCCATGTTGGATTTGTATCTAAACGCTTAAAGGCGTGTTATAAATATAGGAATATATTGGAAAATGCGGGCAAATTATAAAACTGGAAGGCAAAGTGAAGGAAAAATGAGCGGAATATGGGAGAAAATAAAAGAGCGGCTGGGATTTGGCAGGAAGGCAGAAGGTGATAAGGAGGATGACAGGGTAATGTACATCATTGCGGGGTTAGGCAATCCCACCAGGGAGTATGAGAAGACGAGACATAATGTGGGCTTTGAGGTTATAGATGTGCTGGCTGACCGTCTGGGCACCACCGTGGAGGAGAAAAAGTTCAAGGGATGTTACGGAAGAGGCATCATCGGCGGACAGAAGGTTCTGCTTTTAAAGCCCCAGACCTTCATGAACCTGAGCGGCGAGAGCGTAAGGGCTGCGGCTGATTTCTATAAAGTGGACCCGGAACATATTATTATTGTATATGATGATATCAGCCTGGATGTGGGGCAGCTGCGAATCCGGAAAAAAGGCAGCGCAGGGGGCCATAACGGGATTAAAAACATCATTTCCCACCTGGGAACCCAGGAGTTCCCGCGCATTAAGGTGGGAGTGGGCGACAAACCTAAGAAAATGGACCTGGCTGACTATGTACTGAGCCGGTTCTCCAAAGAGGACAGGGCTGTCATGGAGGATGCGTTCAGGGAAGCTGCCGGGGCAGTGGAGATGATGATTACTCAGGGCGCTGACGCGGCAATGAATCAGTTTAACGGCCATAAGGGCTGATAAGGGGTGCAGGGATAAAATGGAAAATCCATTATTAGAATTACAGGAGTATGACAATCTGGTTCAGGCACTGAAATCCGGAAAGGGACCGCTGCAGGTAACAGGGACCCTGGATTCGCAGAAGGTACATCTGATGTACGAGCTGGGAGAGGCAAGCGCATTTTCCTGGAAACTGGTGGTCACGTATGATGACACCAGGGCCAAGGAAATCTACGATGATTTACGCAGCTTTACCAGCCGGGTGTGGCTGTATCCTGCCAAGGACCTGCTGTTTTACAGCGCGGACATTCATGGAAACCTGATGGCCAGACAGCGGATTGCTGTGCTGCGCCGCCTCATGGAGGACAGGGAGGGCGTGGTGGTCACCACTATGGACGGCCTTATGGACCATCTGCTGCCGCTCAAATATCTGAGGGAGCAGTCCATCACGGTGGAGAGCGGACAGGTGATTGATTTGGATGCCTGGAAGGAACGCCTGATTGCCATGGGCTATGAGAGGGTGGCCCAGGTAGACGGCATGGGCCAGTTCTCCATCAGAGGCGGAATCGTGGACATTTTTCCGCTGACTGAGGAAGTGCCGGTGCGCATTGAGCTGTGGGATGATGAGGTGGATTCCATCCGTACCTTTGATCTGGAAAGCCAGCGATCGGTGGAGCAGTTAGAGAACATCACCATTTACCCGGCTGCGGAGGTGGTGCTCTCAGCAGACCAGCTGGCTGCCGGAATCAGAAGGCTGGAAAAGGAAGAAAAGACATATGAGAAGGCACTAAGGGAGCAGCATAAACCGGAGGAAGCCCACCGAATCCACACCATTATCGGGGAGCTGCGAAGCGGACTGGACGAGGGGTGGAGGATTGGCGGGCTGGATGCTTATATCCGGTATTTCTGCCCGGATACGGTTTCCTTCCTGGAATATTTTCCCCAGGGTGAGAGCGTGATCTTTCTGGATGAGCCTGCCAGATTAAAGGAAAAGGGCGAGACCGTGGAGCTGGAATTCAGGGAAAGCATGGTGCACAGGCTGGAAAAGGGGTATCTGCTGGCAGGACAGACGGATTTATTAATCAGTACCAGACAGATACAGCAGAAAATAAACAGAAAAAATTGTGTTTCTCTTTGTACCATTGAGCAGCATAAGGGCGATTGGGATATTACGGAGCAGTATTACATTACAGCAAAGTCAGTAAGTCCCTATAACAACAGTTTTGAACTTCTGGTAAAGGATTTAAAACGCTTTAAAAAAGAAGGATATCGTGTGTTGCTGCTGTCAGGTTCTCGTACACGTGCGGCACGTCTTGCCGAGGATTTGAGAAACGAGGAATTAAATAGTTTCTATACAGAGGATATGGACAGAGTGATTGAACCGGGAGAAATTATGACAGCTTTCGGTCGTGCGAAAAAGGGATTTGAATATCCTCTGATTAAGTTTGTGCTGATTACAGAGTCGGATATTTTCGGACAGGAAAAGAAGAAAAAACGAAAAAAATCGGAATATAGCGGTAAACGAATACAAAGCTTTAATGAGCTTAGTATTGGAGATTATGTGGTTCATGAAAATCATGGACTTGGAGTCTACAAGGGAATTGAGAAAATTACGGTAGATAAAGTTGCCAAAGATTATATTAAAATCGAATATGCAGGGGGAAGCACTCTTTATATTTTGCCTAATCAGCTGGATATGCTTCAGAAGTATGCAGGGGCAGATGCCAGAGCACCGAAGTTAAATAAGCTTGGGGGACAGGAATGGAAGAAGACAAAGACAAAGGTTCGCGGCGCTGTGAAAAACATTGCCAAGGATTTAGTCCGCCTGTATGCTGCAAGACAGGCAACACAGGGATTTCAATATGAACCGGATACAGTATGGCAAAGAGAATTTGAAGAAATGTTTCCTTTTGAGGAGACAGATGATCAGCTTATGGCAATTCAGGCTGCCAAACAAGACATGGAAAGCAAGAAAATCATGGACCGTCTGATTTGTGGTGACGTAGGTTACGGAAAGACAGAGATTGCTATTCGTATTGCATTTAAGGCGGCACAGGAAGGAAAACAGGTAGTTTATCTTGTACCAACTACGATTTTGGCACAGCAGCATTATAATACTTTTGTACAGCGAATGAAGGATTTTCCTGTAAGAGTGGATTTGTTATGCCGTTTCCGTACACCGGCACAGCAGAAAAAAACCATTGCAGATACCCAGAAAGGGCTGGTAGATATTCTTATCGGAACACACCGGGTTCTCTCCGATGATGTGAAGTTCAAGGATTTGGGGCTTTTGATTATTGATGAGGAACAGCGCTTTGGTGTTACTCATAAGGAAAAAATTAAGAAGCTGAAGGAAAATATTGATGTTCTTACTCTAACTGCAACACCTATTCCAAGAACACTGCACATGAGCCTTATTGGTATTCGTGATATGAGTGTGCTGGAAGAAGCCCCTATGGACAGAATGCCTATACAGACTTACGTTATGGAATATAACGAGGAGATGGTGCGTGAGGCAATCAGCAGGGAACTGGCAAGGGGCGGACAGGTTTATTATGTTTATAACCGTGTCAATGATATTGATGAAATTACAAATCGTGTGGCAAAATTAGTTCCGGAAGCCAATGTGGCTTTTGCGCATGGGCAGATGCATGAGCATCAGCTGGAAAAAATCATGTATAGCTTTATTAACGGAGAGATTGATGTTTTGGTTTCCACTACTATTATAGAAACCGGATTGGATATTTCTAATGCAAATACAATGATTATTCATGATGCAGACCAGATGGGACTTTCCCAGCTCTATCAGTTAAGAGGAAGGGTTGGACGTTCCAATCGGACAGCTTATGCCTTTTTAATGTATAAGAAGAATAAAATGTTAAAAGAAGTAGCAGAAAAGAGACTTCATGCTATTCGTGAATTTGCAGATTTAGGAAGTGGATTTAAAATCGCTATGAGGGATTTGGAAATTCGTGGCGCAGGAAATCTACTGGGAGCGGAACAGCATGGGCACATGCAGGCAGTTGGTTATGATTTGTATTGTAAAATGCTGGATGAGGCTGTGCGGGAAGAAAAAGGATTGAAGCAGCAGGAAGACTTTGAAACAACCATTGATTTGGAAGTGAATGCCTTTATTCCGCCGAAATATATTCCAAATGAATATCAGAAACTGGATATTTATAAGAGAATTGCCGGTATTGAATCAGAGGGAGAGTATGAAGATATGCTGGAAGAACTTATGGACCGATTTGGAGAGCCACCAAAAGCAGTGCAGAATCTTCTGGCAATTGCTAATTTAAAAGCGCTGGCACATAAAGCTTACATTAAGGAAATCAAACAAAATGGTACAGATGTGAAGATTACCATGTTTGAAAGAGCGAAGATTGATGCAGCAGGATTTCCACAAATTCTGGATAAATATAAGAATAATTTAAAAATGAAGCTGGATGAAGTGCCGTATTTTATGGTTTCTTTAAAAGGCAGAAGACCGAAAGAGATTTTAGATGTGCTGAATATTCTTCATGATATTTTTACAGATTTTCAAAATCTTATATTGAAATAATTCTTGCCCGTGGAAGGAAAAACATCTATAATAAAACAAGATATTGATACCTACAAAAGGGATTTACAGGAGGAACTTATGAATAAAACAATGAAAAAGCTGTTATGTCTTACAACAGCGGGTGTGTTGGGATTGTCTGCGCTGGCAGGCTGCGGAAGCAAAAAGATAGATGGTACAAAACCACTTTTAACAGGAAAAGAAGATACTGTCACAGTTGGTACAGGAAATCTGGTACTTCGTATGAATCAGGTACAGATGATGTCCTATATGTCTATGATGGGCGGCGGCACAGCAGGTATGTGGGAACAGAAGACAGAGGATGGAAAGACTTATGGAGAGCAGACAAAGGATGGTGTGCTTGACCAGTTAAAGGCTATGATGCTGTTAAAAGAACATGCAGCAGATTATGATGTTTCTATTTCTGATGATGAAAAGAAAAGTATGGAGGAAGCTGCCAAGAAGTTTATGGAAGCAAATACCAAAGAAACACTTGAAAAGATTTCCGTTCAGCAGTCAGATATTGAACAGCTTTTAACATTGTTTACTTATCAGAGTAAAATGTATGAACCAATGACAGCTGATGTAGATACAAATGTAGAAGATACAGAGGCTGCTCAGAGTGCCATTACTTATTGTAAGGTAAGCACAGCAGATAAGACAAATGAAGACGGAACAACAACACCTCTTACAGATGATGAGAAAAACGAGAAAAAAGCACAGGCACAGAGTGTTTTAGATAAGCTTTTAGCTTCTGAAGATCCGGCTATGGCAGATGTAGATACTATTGCAAAAGAAGTAGATGAAAATTTAAGTGCATTAGATACGACTTTTGGTGCAGAAGATACTTTATTAGATGAAAAACTTCTGGAAGCTGCAAAAAACACTGCAGGACGGACAGGTTTATGAAAGCGTTGTGGAAGGCGAAAATGCTTATTATGTAGTCAGAATGGATCAGGTTTTGGATAGAGAAGCAACAGACGCTGAAAAAGAACAAATTGTAAACGAAAGAAAACAGGAAGCATATCAGAAGCTTTTAGATGAATGGAAAGAAAAAGCAGAAATTACTGTAAATGAAAAAGAGTGGAAAAAGGATGACTTTAATCATGATAATGATGTTTATACATTAAAACAACCTGAGACAGAAGAGACACCGGAAGAAGAAACAGAAAATACAGAAGGTACACAGGAATAAAACGAGTTGTATAATTATCATTGGATATTTTTGATTTAGTAGTATTCTTCATTATATCAAAAAAAATCGCTCATGACCTTACGGTCTTGGGCTGATTTTTCTATTAGAGGAATTTTTTAACAGTCTCTTTTAATTTATTCTTTGTTTTCCAATCCATGTATCCAATCGGATTTTAAGAAGTAGATAAGGAAAGTAATAGAACTCAACGTCCATGTCAGTGGATAAGCCCAGAAGATAACATGAATATCAGGGATAAAGTGTACCGTTGCAGTGATATAGCTTACACGGATAATACACCAGCATATCAGCATGACGAACATAGGAACTGTGGATTTTCCCGCACTCGTAAAATTCCTGCCATACAGTGCGAGAATGCAAGGAGAAAATAAAACAGTGCATCAATACGAGCCTGGTCTGTTCCATAGGCAATAACCTGAGGGGTGTCGTTAAAAGCTGCCAGAAATTGGGGTGCAAAGAAGTAAATAACAACTCCAATTAATTCAGCTATGGAAAGAGAACAGATAACACCGAATACAGCCCCTTTTTTTGCTCTTTGATATTCCTTTGCCCCTAGATTTTGGCTGATAAAGGTAGTCAGCGCCATGGCAAAGCAGGTGATAGGGAGAAAAGCAAAGCCCTCTACTTTAGAATACGAACCGCAGCCTGCCATTGCCATTTGTCCGAACTTGTTAATATTGGACTGAACAACTACATTTGCCAGTGAAATAATGGAGTTTTGCAATCCTGCCGGCAGACCATTGGAAATAATCTGGCGTAGCATCAGCCAGTCCATACGAATACGGGACGGATGTATTTTGTATTCTTCCGGGCTTTTTAAAAGTTGAAGCAAGCATAAGAGCGCACTGATAAACTGAGAAACTACAGTAGCAAAAGCAGCAGCGCCTACACCCATGTCTAATCCTGCTACGAGAATTAAATCCAGCACAATGTTAATAATAGAAGATATAATTAAATAAATTAAAGGGTGCTTGCTGTCACCTACAGACTGAAGAATTCCCACAAGGAAGTTATACATAACAAAAGCCAGAGAACCGCAGAAATAAATGCGGAAATAAGTGACTGAATTTGGTAGAACCTCAGGCGGTGTACCCATCATACCAAAATTTTGAGGTGCTGCAACCACACCTACAACAGTTAATAAAATACCTGACACAATACCGAGAGCTACAATGGTATGAATAGCTCTTTGCACTAAATCAAATTTTTTTGCACCGAAATATTTTGCAACCACAACACCGGCACCAATGGCAATACCATTGAAAAATCCCACCATAAGGAAAATAGATTTCCGGATGAGCTTACAGCTGCCAGAGCGCTGCTTCCCAGATAATTTCCTACAATTAAGGAGTCAGCAGTATTGTAAAGCTGTTGAAATAAATTACCGAAAAACAGGGGGACGGCAAATGCAATGATTTTCTTCCAGATAGGACCGCTTGTCATGAGAGTTGCTGAAGAACGATTGTCCATAGTTGTAATGCCTCCGTTTTGATACTATAATAAAATAATTATATGATTAAGTATAAAGTTACTGTAAGGGAAAAGCAAGTATTGAGGAGAAAATTATGTTAATATCAGATTTGCATATACATTCTAAATTTTCCAGGGCAACAAGTAAAGACTGTGACTTGGAGCATCTGGAAATGTGGGCACGAAAAAAGGGAATACAGATTTTAGGCACAGGCGATTTCACCCATCCGGCATGGCAAAATGAAATGAGGGAAAAGCTGGAACCTGCAGAAGATGGACTCTATTGTCTGAAAGAAGAATATCGAATTTCAGATGGATTTGTACCGGAAACCATAACACCTAGGTTTGCAATTACGGGAGAAATCAGTTCTATTTATAAAAAAGATGGAAAAACAAGACGAGTTCACAATCTGCTTATGCTTCCTGGTTTAGAGGAAGCACAAAAGTTATCAGGGAAATTAGAAAAAATTGGAAATCTTCATTCGGATGGACGGCCAATTTTAGGCTTGCCCTGCAAAGATTTACTGGAAATGCTTCTTGAGACAACTTCAAAGGGGATTTATGTTCCGGCACATATTTGGACACCGCATTTTTCCATGATGGGAGAGTTTTCTGCCTTTTCATCTTTGGAGGAGTGCTTCGAAGAACTTGCACCTTATGTCCATGCTATAGAAACCGGCTTATCTTCTGATCCTGCTATGAATTGGAGAGTTCCGGCTCTTGAAAATGTACAGCTTATTTCTAATTCAGATGCACATTCTCCGTCAAAACTTGGGCGGGAAGCAAATTTAATGGAAATTGAAATATCTTATGACGGTTTGGAAAAAGCAATTCAGAGAGGGGAGGGACTTTCCGGAACCATAGAATTTTATCCTGAGGAGGGAAAATATCATCTGGATGGGCATAGAAAATGTCAAGTTTGTCTAATGCCCGAACAGACAAAGGAACAGGGAGGAATATGCCCTGTGTGTGGAAAAAAACTGACTGTAGGCGTACTGCATAGGATAGAAGAACTGGCTGATAAAAAAGAAGGCTATGTAAAAGCAGATGCAAAACCTTTTGAAAAATTGGTTCCTTTGATGGAAATTATTGCGGAGGATATGGGATATTCTACTGCTTCAAAAAGAGTTTTTGAGAAATATCAACAGGCGTTATTAAAATTAGGTACAGAGTTTGAAATTTTAAGAGAAGTTCCTTTAGAGGATATTCAAGCACAGCTTGGAGAAAAGATTGCAGGAGGAATTTCCAATATTCGAAAAGGTAAGGTGCAGTGTACGCCAGGCTTTGACGGAGAATATGGAAAGATAAAGGTCATAGGATTTTAGAGGTGAAAATATTGAAAAAAAGAAAATGGTCTAAATTTTTTCTTATTTTATATGTAATATGTGTATTATCTTACACAGCAGCCAGAATTATTTTAAAGGAATACGGATATTTTTATTATGACTTTTTTGAAAAGGGTAAAATGCTGTTATTATTGATAGGCGCTGTTTATATTTGGTGCATTGGCGTAGGAAATCTGAAACGATATAAAATGCGATATCCTGGCAGGAGCATTACAGGAGGCTGTATTTTACTAGGAATATTTACCGTAGTATCCGTAGGATTTTTCGGAAATTATTTCGTCAGGACTATGTCAATGTGGGAAACTTCGGCATATCAGCCTGTCGAGGAACGGGAAGAAAAAGCGGAGGAAACGGAGGAAAGCAAGACGCAGGAGCAAAGGGGAGTTTATGAAACCGTCGAGGATGCGTATCAATATCTCTATGATGAGGTTCTTTCTCTCTCCTATTCCTCCAGTAGCTCTCAATATAATGCAAAAGGAAATTTCTATGCTGTTTTGGAAACCGGTATGGGGACTTATGAAGGACAGGAAAATGTTCCGTATACCATAGAGGTGGTTTACGATAGAATTTCAGACGATGGGAAATCTTATATGTTTAATTTTTATAAGATATATGAAACCGCTGAAGGTGATATCACAGATTTTGGATTGCGGTATCTTGTTAATAAATATTCGGGAGAAATTACAGCAGAAGAAGTGCCATGGGGAAATTAAAAAATGGAGCATTGCTTTCAGGCATATCAAGAATATTTTTGATAATTGTTTAAAGCAACAGCTCCATTCTTTGTGGTCAAGTATATTGATTGAAATGATTAAGCTCTGGCTTCTTCTAAAGCTTTTGCTAACTGGTCAGGACAGGAAGTTCCTCTGCCGTTGCAGTCAGTTCCTTTTAATCTCTGAATAACATCGTCTACTTTCATTCCCTGAACAAGGCTTGCAATACCCTGTGTGTTTCCATTACAGCCACCGTTGAACTTTACGGATTTTACAATATCACCTTCAATTTCAAATTCAATAGAGCGTGAACATACGCCTTTTGTTTTATATACAGCCATCTTAAAATCCTCCTTTGTTTGTTTCTTCAGTGTGAATTATAGCATGGCTGAAAAAAAACGTAAAGACAAAGAAACAACTGGTAACTAAGGGAAGATTATGTTAAAGTGGAAGGCAGAGAACATTATTTTACAGGAAAGGTGAGAAAATTATGAATATCATTGGAATTATTGGCGCTATGGAAGAAGAAGTAGAGCTGCTGAAGGAAAAAATGACAGATACAGTAATTATAGAAAAAGCAGGAATGAAATTTGTAAAGGGTACTCTGAAGGGACAGACAGCGGTTGTGGTTCGTTCCGGTATTGGTAAAGTAAATGCAGGTATCTGCACACAGATTTTAGCAGATGAATTTCAGGTTGAAGCTGTGATTAATACAGGAATTGCAGGTTCTTTAAAGGCTGAAATCAATATTGGAGATATTGTATTATCTACGGACACTATGCAGCATGATGTGGATGCCAGAGAATTTGGATATCCGCTGGGACAGATACCACGTATGGAAACATTGACATTTTTGGCAGATGAAAAGTTGAGAAAACTGGCAAAGAAAGTATGTGAAGAGGTTAATCCTGACATTCAGGTGTTTGAAGGACGTGTTGCCAGTGGTGATCAGTTTGTAGCGGATAAAGAAACAAAGGAAAAAATTATCGAGAATACACAGGCATACTGTACAGAAATGGAAGGAGCTGCCATTGGTCAGGCTGCATATTTAAATAAAATTCCATATTTAGTAATCCGTGCCATTTCCGATAAGGCAGATGACAGTGCCCATGTGGATTATCCTACATTTGAAAGACAGGCAATTCGCCATACAGTAAATCTTGTGAGCAGCATGATGGAAAGATTATAAAACAGGTAATGGCATAAAATGTCATTTCTGTCGAGCATTTGTCGAGCGAATTTTGTTTCCAAAAATGATCAGGTGCTATATAATAGAGTTCATAAAGAAAAAAGAGACGCAGAACATAAAATGTCTATTGCGCCGAAAATGAGGAGGAGCTTATGGAGTACCTGATTTTTTATTATGGGACATGCCTTATGGGGCTTTTCAGCATTGTAAGTATGCTGGCAATTTACACAAGTAACAAAAGAGTTTTGAAAGAGTCGAAAAACCCGACACAAGCAAAAGAGAAATGGACAGCAAATTTTATTTCAGAACATCAAAAGCTGTTAAAAGATAATATACAGATACATAACCCTGCAGTTTATGTAATGAAACGCATGAGAGGACGAAAGATAGGACCATGGAGTATGCACCAGATAAAAGGCATTTCCTGGATTACTTTGTGCCTCTCATTTTTATTTGCCGGAGCACAGTTTTTTTTATTGGGAGAGGGCAGAGACAAAGTTGTAAGATTTTTCCCATTAAAGGCAGAGCTTCCTGCCATGAGCCTTACAGTATTTACTACCATTGGACTTGGAATTGTACTTTTGGGGTTAAAAATATTAACAGGAACAGGATATCACGAGGAAGAAATAGAAACAAATCTATTGGATTATGTGGAAAATCGCTGTAAAGAGCCTGCAAAAGTAGTTCCGATAAAGAAAACAGTAAAACCTGTTGAAAACTCAAAAAAAGATGAGGTTTTAAAAGAAATTGAGCGGGGAATTTTAGAAACAGCTGCTACGGACAATCGTTATGCACATTTGCTGGATAAAGAAGAAAAAGCCATTGTCAAAGATGTTGTGAAAGAATTTTTGACAGGAAGTCAGAAAAAAATAAGAGAATAAAAAAGTAACAGAAAACCTTCTTTGGTAAAATTTTGCCAGAGAAGGTTTTTCTAAACTTTATGGAAAGTACATGACACAAAATGAAAAAAGTGCTAAGATAGAAAGAATAAAAATTTGGAAAGGAATGAGAATATGGAACAGGAAAAAAAGACAGCAATGCGAGTATCAGCAGTCACGATTGTATGGAATGTTATCCTTTCTATTTTTAAATTAATAGCAGGTATTGTGGGACATTCCGGAGCAATGATTTCGGATGCAGTTCATTCAGCGTCTGATGTATTCAGCACAATTATTGTGATTTTAGGAATTAATATTGCCAGTAAGCAGTCAGATGATGACCATCAGTACGGGCATGACAGACTGGAATGTGTGGCGGCAATTTTATTGGCAGTTGTGCTGTTTGCCACAGGGATTGGCATTGGTATCGGAGGTATTAACAAGATTATTGAGGGTACAGCAGGAAAAGATGAAATCCCCGGAATGATTGCCCTGATTGCAGCGGTTGCTTCTATTGTGGTGAAGGAAGGAATGTTTTGGTATACCAGAAGCGCCGCCAAAAAAATAAATTCCGGCGCTTTGATGGCAGATGCGTGGCATCATCGTTCAGATGCCTTGTCTTCAGTAGGAGCTCTTATCGGTATCGGCGGCGCACGTCTGGGATTTCCGGTGTTAGACCCGATTGCCAGTGTGGTTATCTGTGTGTTTATTGTGAAAGCAGCTTACGATATTTTTAAAGATGCCATTGATAAAATGGTAGATAAATCTTGTGATGAAGAAACAGAAGAAAAAATGCGCCGGTTAATTGAAGAACAGCAGGGAGTTTTAAAAGTGGATGTACTGCGTACCAGATTATTTGGAGCAAAGATGTATGTAGATATTGAGATTGCTGCAGATGGAGATATTACCTTGAGAGAGGGACATGAAATAGCACAGGTTGTTCATGATAAAGTAGAGGAGGAATTTCCGCTGGTGAAACACTGCATGGTACATGTAAATCCATTATAAAAGGGGGAAACAAATGAAAGCATATCAGTTAAAAGTACAGATTAAAAATTCACATCCGCCTATTTGGCGAAGAGTTATAGTGCCTTCCGGTATTACTTTTCAGTATTTATCAGAAATATTGAATGTGACTATGGGATGGATTGGGTATCATTTACACAGTTTTGAGTTTTTTCATTCAGGTATTTCGGTTGAAATGAAGTCAGACGAACTGAATTTTTTTGATGATATGGATAATAAAAGTCTGGATGAACAAGAAACTGTGATAGATACTTTTTTAGAGAAGGAAAATACCTTTACTTATATATACGATTTTGGAGATTTCTGGGAACATAAGGTTACTGTGGAAAAGGTCTTATATGATTATGAATATTCTTATGCTCAAGTCTTAAAATATAAGGGTGAAACACCTTATGAGGATTGCGGAGGGATATATGGTTATTATGAAATGCAGGATATTTTAAGTAATCCAAGACATCCTCAATACAAACAGACAAAAGAGTGGGTAGAAGAGCAGATTACTCAGAAGTATGATTTAGAGAGCATCAATGAAGTGTTAAGTGAGTTAAAAGGGATGAATTATGATGCATCTTTAAAAGAAATTTTAACAGAATACTCGAAATCAGAGTTGGTGGAAATTGCAAAAGTACATCACTTATCCGGTTATTCAAAATATAAGAAATCGGATTTAGTGGGATTTTTAATAAAAGAGCTGTTGAGTAAAGAGGTTATGTGCAGGTATTTCAGATTTTTAAATGAAGATGAAATCCAGTTTTAGAAGGAAATGAGAGAACACGTAAGGTTTTCCTCCAGGATACGAGATATGTGTACTTATTAGAAGGAGGTTATGCAGGAGTCTATGCAGACTGGGAAGATAGTGTATTTTGCCTGCCGGAAGAAGTAAAAGCAGCTTATAGAGAAAACTGTACAGAGGAGTGGAAGAAAGAACGTCAGGATGCTGAAACGTTTCTGATGTATTTTAATGTGGCAGCAGAGCTTTATGGAATTTGTCCTGTAGAAAACGTAGTAGAATTATATAAGAGAGATACAAGAATAGAAAAAGACGGATTTTCTGTGCTGGCTTTTCTAAAAGATGTTCCGGAGGACAAAAAATGTTTTGTGCTGCAGGGCAGCCAGATTGTATTATCATTATATAAAGAAAAAAAATGAATACAACAGACTTCTCAGAGAACAGCAGGGAGAGGAGTTTTTTATTCCATCCAAGGAAGAAATTGAATGTTTAGGGAAGAAAGGCTATCTGCCATTTGGAAAGAACATGGAGCAGTTAAAAGCTTTCTTTATAAAGGAAGGAAAAGAAGAAAAAGAAGATGCAGAGCTGTTGTGTAGAACTATTCAGTTTATTATTCGAATAGGCGGAACAATGGAAGAAATTTTGGATATGTTAGAGAATGCTTTTTTGGAATACGATGAAGTTATGGAAGATAATGGATTAAGAGGAAAATTATTCTTTAAAATAGAAAATGTATGGAAAGAAACGAATACAGTTGTTATGCGAGGAAATGCAGAAAAGGCTGAGACATCTGCACAGACAGCAAATGATAAGATTATTTTATTTCCTGGGAAAAAATATTAGAGAAATTTTTCTTGTAAATCATCAAAGTCTATTTTATAATAGAAACCATTCTTGATAAAATATTTCAGAGATAGAGTGTTAGGAGGAAAAAGCGTGAAAAACGAAGTAGTCATCGTTCTTGATTTCGGTGGACAGTACAATCAGTTAATCGCAAGACGCGTGCGAGAATGTAATGTTTACTGTGAAATTTATTCTTATAAAACAGATATTGAGAAAATTAAAGCAATGCAGCCTAAGGGTATTATTTTTACAGGTGGACCAAACAGCGTTTATCTGCAGGATTCTCCTACTTATACAAAGGAAATATTCGAGCTGGGTATTCCGGTTTTAGGAATTTGCTATGGTTCTCAGCTTATGATGCACCTTCTGGGAGGAAAAGTTGAGAAAGCGCCAGTGAGAGAATATGGTAAAATTGAAGTAACCGTTAATCAGAATTCTAAACTTTTCGAAAATGTGTCAGAGAAGACCATTTGCTGGATGAGTCATAACGACTATATTTCCCAGATTGCTCCGGGATTTGAAATCAGCGCTCATACAGCAGACTGCCCGGTTGCAGCTGTTGAAAACAAAGGAAAGAATTTATATGCAACACAGTTCCATCCGGAAGTACTTCATACACAGGAAGGAAAGCAGATGCTTTCTAACTTTGTTTATAATGTATGTCAGTGTTCCGGTGACTGGAAGATGGATTCTTTTGTAGAGGAGTCTATTCAGGCAATTCGTAAGAAGGTAGGAAATGGTAAAGTTCTTTGCGCTCTTTCCGGTGGTGTGGATTCTTCTGTGGCAGCAGTTATGCTTTCAAAAGCAGTAGGAAATCAGCTGACTTGCGTATTTGTAGACCATGGTCTTCTTCGTAAAGATGAAGGCGATGAGGTAGAAGCTGTATTTGGACCAAATGGCCAATACGATTTGAACTTTATTCGTGTAAATGCACAGGAACGTTTTTATGCAAAATTAAAAGGCGTGGAAGAACCGGAAGAGAAACGTAAAATTATCGGTGAAGAATTTATTCGTGTATTTGAAGAGGAAGCAAAGAAAATCGGAGCTGTTGATTTCTTAGTACAGGGAACGATTTATCCGGATGTGGTAGAAAGTGGCGTTGGCGGTGAGTCTACAGTTATTAAATCCCATCATAATGTAGGTGGTTTGCCAGATTACGTTGATTTTAAGGAAATTATTGAGCCACTGCGTGATTTGTTTAAGGACGAAGTGCGTAAAGCAGGTCTGGAGCTGGGTATTCCGGAATATCTTGTGTTCAGACAGCCGTTCCCAGGACCGGGACTTGGTATTCGTATCATTGGTGAAGTTACCGCTGAGAAGGTAAAAATAGTTCAGGAAGCAGATGCGATTTGGCGTGAGGAAATCAAAAAAGCAGGACTGGATAAGGAAATCGGACAGTATTTTGCAGGCCTTACCAATATGCGTTCTGTGGGTGTTATGGGTGATGAGAGAACTTATGACTACGCAGTGGCATTAAGAGCGGTAACAACTACGGACTTTATGACTGCGGAGAGCGCAGAAATTCCGTGGGAGGTTATCGGAAAAACAACAAGCAGGATTGTGAATGAGGTGAAACACGTAAATCGTGTTATGTACGATTGTACGGGAAAACCGCCTGCGACGATAGAATTCGAGTGATGTGAAAACAGCGGGAAGCCAGTATTTATGCGGCTTCCCGTTTTCTGTGCTTGCAAAATGCTTGCAGTTTCTTGATATAATTAAATAGTAGAATAAGGAATATATCTATAGAAATAAGGTC
>ENA-OQCW01000607-OQCW01000607.1-human-gut-metagenome-genome-assembly--contig:-NODE-607-length-19274-cov-2.648457_pt1 | contig 19274 bp, 19 predicted proteins | sample MGYA00242767_ERZ504593 | MGnify/ENA primary metagenome ERZ504593 (study PRJEB26092, sample SAMD00036307) | human gut metagenome | host: Homo sapiens | study: EMG produced TPA metagenomics assembly of... | reverse complement strand
AGAAAGACGGTATGGGAACCATTACCGCATCACTGCAGCAGACCCCGGCCGAGCCGGCGGCCACTCCCGACGATGATGGCACACCTCGCAAGCGCCTCGTCGTCCTCACCGGCCCCGCCGGTGTGGGCAAGGGAACCGTCGAGAACATCCTGCGCAAGAACCATCCCGGCGTTTGGTCTCCGTGTCCGCCACCACCCGCAAGCCGCGGCCCGGCGAGATCAATGGTGTCAACTACTGGTTCCTCGACGACCAGCAGTTCACCGACAAGGAAGAGGCCGGCGATTTTCTCGAAACCGCCACGGTCCACGGCCTGGCCCGCTACGGCACGCCCCTCAAGCCCGTTCAGGAACACCTCGCCGAAGGCGTCCCCACCATTCTTGAGATCGACCTGCAAGGTGCCCGACGCGTCAAGCAGCGTGCCAAGGAGCTCGGTCTCGAAGTCGTCTATGTGTTCATCGCCCCGCCCAGCTTCGACGAGCTCGTTCGCCGGCTCAAGGGACGCGGCACCGAAACTCCCGAGGAAGTCGCCAAGCGTCTGGAAACCGCTCATGTCGAACTCTCCGCCGAAAACGAATTCGACGTCACCATCGTCAATGATGATGTCGATAAGGCGGCGGAGGACCTGTGGCGGGTCATCGCCTCCGAATACGGCATCACGGAGTGATCGCCGAGCGGCACATCTGACTGCCAGACCGTTGCCGTTGGTTGTTGCCGCTGTTTTATGCGCCCCTTATCCAGCCAGAGTCCCATCCGCATGCACTGCGATGGGACTTTTTCGGTATACGCATCATCTTCCATCCGCCCACAGTCCCATTTATGTCGTCTGATGTGGGACCATGGCCGGGTGAGGGATATGGGAATGGCGGACTTGTCGAAGTGCCGTGGTCGTGGACTGGCAGCCAGGCGTCTAGCGGGTGCGCAGACGGTAGGCTTTCCAGATATCGCTGAGTTTTTCGCCGTTCGACGTACGCTTCCACACATCCAATCCGGCGCTGCGACCGCCTGCCGCGCGTGCCGCGGCCGTGGGCGACGCATATTCCGAGCCGTCCTCAAGACGGAAGCGTCCCTCTTGGGTCACGGTCACCAGCCAACGTTCGCCCTTGCGCGGTCGCTCCCATACCAAAGTCTCGCCGGGAATCAGCAGACCGGCGGCGACGACCTGCTTGATGGTGACACGCTGTGAACCGCGCGTCTGCCGGGAGCCTGCATCGCCGGAAAGCTGCTCCGGGGGTTTGCTCGTCAGATCGGCATGGCTCTCGTCATAACGGATGTCCCAGTATTCGGCAAGCAGGCGAATCGTCTCCTTCTGCCGGTATTCCAGCATCGCCGGCGTGCATTCGTTGAAGTCGGCAATCTGCTTGGTCAGCGGGAAACGGCAGGAGTCGGCACGCAGCAGCACGCGGTCGCGACGGCGCCCGTACTCCGTGAGCCGGTCGATCTGCCCCTCCTTGCCTTGCATCAGCACCATATTGCCCAGACGATACATCCAATAGTCATGCAGGTCCGCCGTCCAGGAAGAGAACGACGCCGCCGACGCGATATCCAGAGGCATGATCGGTACGACCGCCAGCGCACGCGGGCGCGGAATGCGAGCCCCGGCACGCTGCTCGTTGGCCCGAACCAACAGCAGACGCACCAGATCAGGGTCTCCCTGCAACTCGCCGTGCAGCCTGATCAGGGCACCTGCCCGGTCGGCGGCGCTGACGGACAGTCCGCGTACCAAGCGAACAGGGAATCCCTTATCCAGATCGCGGATCGCAGCTGCGGTGTGCCCACGACGGTCAATGGCACTCCGACGATTCAGCATATCGACACCGGCCACCTGTTCCAAAGCGCACAGAATCTCGCCCAAGCGCTGTCGGTCATGCGATCCCAACGGGTCGGCCGTCCTGCCGCAGTCCCGTGCCGAATGCGAACCACGTTGGGCGAAGAACGAGACCTCGGGGTCGCCGAGGTTCCTGAACGAATGCGTCAGCGCCCACATCGCCACGGCTTTCCACTCATGATGCCGATAGTCGTTCAGCGCCTCCAGCCTGCCTCGAACATCATCCGGCAGCACGGTATCCGACGGGCGCTCAAGAATGCGCCACGCCATGGCATACGGGGCGAGAACACCGTCGATGAACGCCTCAATGGAATGACCGGCGAGATACTGGTTCAGCACGTCGGAAAGGAAGTCCTCGATCAGTTTGCCCGTCGCGGGCTTGTGCGTGAGGATGAGATGCAGGTACCGGAAGAACTCCTCCACGCGGGCGGCGTCATCGCCCAGCGGATCCATGATGTCATCCCAACGGGAGGCGTACGCGTCCACCGCGGCGGCGGGCAGTCCTGACATCGCCCGGGCCTTGAACACATCCGATGGCGTCAGGGGGAGGCCGCGCATGTTCATGACGTCGAAAATACGATGCGCTCCATCAAGGTCATCGGTGGTGACGATGACCAAGGTCACCGAATTGACCAGATAGGATGCGAACCGGTGGCGTTCCTCCTCGTCAAGCTGTGCCAATGCATCGTATGCCTGCTTTGTGTTGGCGATGATGTTGCACTGCGCGTTCGAGGAGCAGTCCTCATCGTTCATGTCGAACAGCGCCTCCAGATTGCCTTCCTGAACGTATTCGCGGAAAAATGCGGCGTCGCGTTCACGGAGCGTCAGCCGGGGCTGCGAGGTGATGCCGCGCAGCTTGTCTCCGGGCTTGACGATCAGAGCGTCCAGCAGACGCATCCATTCCTCGTCATGTTCGAGGTCGCGCAGCGCGGCGATGATGATTGACAGCGAGACCAGACGCTGCTGGCCGTCGATGACCGAGAAGCTGGTGTCGCCTTCCCGCACGAGAATCAGAGAACCGAGGAAATACGGCGTCTCCGGTGATTTGCATGCCTCCTCAAGGTCGCTGATGAGCTGCAGGATGTTCTCCGGTTTCCAGATATAGGCGCGCTGGAAGGATGGGATGGACAACTGATAGTCCGGAGTGAACACCTTGCCCAGTGGTTTTTCCGTCGCGTGATTGCCATGACGCCCCCTCATCGGTAGCTGCTGAGCATCAGCGTACCAGCGGTCGGTATGGATGCGCTGGCGGCGACTTGCGTGACGGCGCCGTTACAGGTCCGCTCGTTCGACAAGCCGTGCCATCTGCACGCGCCCCATGTCGAGTTTGTCCGCGGCACTGGAGAGATGCGCTTTCGCGGTGCGTTCCGATATGAACATGCGTCCTGCGATCTCGGCGTTGGTGCAGCCTTCGGCGGCGAGCAGCACGGCTTCGCGCTCCCGGGAGGGCAGCGTGTCCAGCAGGGCCCGAGCCTCGTCACGCCTGGACTGGGGCCGCTGCATGCTCAGATCATTGATGAGCTGTCTCTGGCTGGCCGGAATTGAACTGCGGGGGTCTCCTCGCATATGCCGACTATGCGGTGGATGATGTCCTCCGGCGCGTCGGTCTTGGATACGAATCCCTCGGCGCCGGCCTCCACGGAGCGTTCCACCGTGTTGGACGGGTTCAAGGATGTGAGGATCAGCACGTGAGGAGGATTGCGAAGCGCGCGAAGACGACGGGTGGTCTCGATGCCGTCGATGCCGGGCATTGCCACATCCATGAGAACGACGTCCGGGTGCTCGCTGTCGGCGTTTCGCACGGCGGTGGCTCCGTCGGTTGATGTGGAGACGACAGAGACACGCCCCTGCGAGTAATCGCGGAGAATCATACTCATCGCCTGGCACACCAGCGGATCGTCGTCTATGACGCTCACGGTGATGACGTGCTGTTCGGAATCGTTCACGGCTTCATTCTATCGGCTTGACAGGCGATCCACGGCATTGCCACGTCGAGATGGAAGACATGGTGGTCGTCGTGCCCGTATCGGCATGTCCCGCCGGCCGTCTGCACCCGTGCCGTCAGGCCGGCAAGTCCGTTGCCGTCCGTTGCGGATGGGATCTCGCGCTCGTTCGGGGCGGAGAGACCGCGCTTCATGGGATTGCTGATGTGGATATGGATGCCGTTGTCGGGGTTCATCGTGACTTCCACAGACACCGGCTCACCCTCGGCGTGTCTGCGGGCATTGGTCAGCCCCTCTTGGATGGCTCGGTATGCGATTTTCCCTGTGCCCTCATCGAGGTCGGAGAGCTGCTGGATGTCTATCCAGGTGTTGATGCGCATGCCGGCGGAGCGCGCATCGTTGATCAGGGCGTCCAATGACGGGCGTGTCATTGACGTTTGCGGGGCGGGAGCGAGCTGCTGACGTGCCTGTTGGGGGTGACGGAGCATGCCGATGATGGAATGCGCCTCATCCAAGGCTCCTGCGGATTGCCGTCGAATCTCCTCGGATTTCTCCTCGATAAGCGAAGCCTGATTCCGCAATTCGGGGGTCAGCATCTGCCCCGTCTCATGTGGGTTCGTCGCATCGGCAAGCTGGATGAACGCCCGTGCCTCGCCCTGCAGGGCACTGGCGTTCAAGGCGATGAGGGACAAGGAATGAGCGAGCGTGTCGTGGGCTTCGGCTGCGATGGCGTCGGCCAGCTGCTGATCGGTGAGATTGCGATGCAGGCTCACCGCATAATCGCTGATGGCCTGGGTCTTGGTAGCGGCCTCGTCCAATTGCACTCGTGACCGGATATACAGTCCCGCCAGAATGGCGATGAGGACGGCTATCAGCTCCACCACAACGGCTGTGGCTATGATGGTCGGCCTCCCTCAAGCATCGCGGCATGGCCCGAGGCGACATCCGAATCCGGCTTGATGAAGATGGCCGATTGCCACATCGAGGAGTTGAACGGGCGCAACGTGTCGCGCATCTGCCCCCAGACCCCGACAGCGTCGCCGCGACGATGGCGCGGATGATGCGCTGCCTGCCGCGGCGTCTTGCGATCAGCGATGTGAGCGCCATCAGCATCAGCATCGGATCCAGTAGGGAAAGATCAATATGACGGCGCAGCAGATCCAGAACACCGTTCCGGGTGCTGTCGCGTGCAAGCAGCAGGAACGGGAACGCGAAGGCCAGTAGGGAACTCGCGATGAACCAGACGTACATGGCGTTGACCGGATTATTGATGTACCGGGTGGCTGCGAATGAAGTCTGCACCAGGCACATGAACGCGGAAACGGTGATCATCACTGCGGTGCACCATACGCGCGTGCGCACGGCGACGGTGTCCTCGTCGGACGTCGTCGCCGGGAGCGGTCCTCCCGCGCGGGGGTGGGGCGAGAAATCATTCATGGCATCCACTCTACGGGGTCAGGTCTTTCCGCGCCATCGAACGCGGGTTCATTCTTATCTGCCCGAAAGGGCAATCGGAAATGAACGTTCGTCCACTGTGTCAAACGTGCGAACTCCGATAGCGTGGATGGTGCATAACTCACCGAGATCAAGAAGGAGAATGCTATGTCGCACGGTATCAAGGGGGAGACGCCCGCACAGGATACCCCCAAAGGAACCACGATCTGCGGTATCGTAGGCGTCGTCTTTGGCGCTTTGGGGCTGGTCCTCAGCTTTATCCCGATCGTGAACAATATAGCGGCCATCCTAGGCGCCATCGGCGTGGTGCTGGCGATCATCGCCATGGTGGGGACGTTCCGCGGCAAGAAGGCGGGCAAGATACTTTCCATCGTCGCGGCGGTGCTGTCGGTGCTCGCCATCGTCATCACTCTGGCCATGCAGTCCGCAGCCAGCAAGGCCATTGATGAGGCCATTAACGGTTCCGGCACGTCACAGAGCAAGTCGTCCGACGCGAAAAAGAGCGGCGACGATTCCTCCAACGACGGTTCCGCGAACAACGATCCGACGAACAATGACTCCACCGATACGACCAAGGCATCGGGGGAGCAGGACCAGGAGGGTGATCTCAAGAACCTCCATGTCACGATCGTCTCCGCGGCGAAATCGGGCAACGACTATGAAGACAAGCCTACGGTGATGGTCACGTACGAATGGAAGAACAATTCAGGCAAGAACAACTCCTTCGCCGCGCTGGCGCATCCCCAGGTGTTCCAGAACGGACAGGCCCTGGACACCGCCGTCTATCTTGACCAGCCGACCGGATATGACATGAATTCATATACGGCGGAGATCCAGCCCGGAGCGACAGGAAAGGTGACCCTGGGATACGTGTTGAAGGACGAGTCGACCATCACCGTCGACGTGACCGACCTGTTCTCCATCGATGACTCCCGGAAAGTCGTGCACACGTTCGACCTGAAATAGACGAATAGGCAGGCGTTGCTGGTGTGATGCTCAAGGCTGAACATTAATGATTTGTTCAGCCTTCTCCGTTACGATGAAGCGTACGCAAACAAAGGAGCCAGCATGACATTTGGACAGCAGCCAGGCAACGGCGATCCCTATTACGGCGGCAATCAGCAGCAGCCCGCATATGGGCAGCAGCAATACGGACAATCACAGTATTCATACGCGCCCAACGGCACTGCGGCGATCAACGCCCAGACCATCTACAGCCGTGAACAGGTGCAGGCGGCCCAACGGGCATCCGTCACCAGGGCATACGGCGAGATGACGCTCGGCCTTATCATCACGGCCGTCGTCGCGGTCGTCGCGCAGATGACCGGCGCATACGTCTCCTTCATCGAGTCAACCGGCCTGATCGGCTTCTTCGGATTCGCGATCGTACAGGTTGTGCTGGCCGTGGCGCTGGGCGCCCGCATCATGAAGATCAAGGCATCGACCGCCCGTGTCATGTTCTACGTGTACGCGGCGCTGATGGGATTCACTCTCAGCTCCATCTTCCTGGTGTACAGCATCTCCGACATCGGCGTGGCCCTGGTCCTGTGCGCGGCGTTCTTCTTCGTGCTCACCATGTTCTCGTTGACCACGAAATTCGACATGCTCAAGGCCGGCCCCATCCTCATGGTGGGCCTGGTGGTGCTGATCATCTCCCAGATCGTGCTCATGTTCGTTCCGGGCAGCACGACCGGGATGCGTATCATCTGCGCCTTCGGCCTGATACTGTTCGCCGGCATGACCCTGTACGACGCTCAGCAGACCCGTGCGCTGTTCAGCGCCTATGAGGCCCAGGGGCCGGAGATGATCAAGAAGATCTCCATCATCTGCGCGCTGAACCTGTATCTCGACTTCGTGAACATGTTCCTGTACATCCTTCAACTGTTCGGCAGCCGAGACTGATATCACTGGAACGGTACCGTCATAGCCAATTCCGCCAATACGGATATTGTCACGACGGCAGATGCGATGGCCCATCCCGCAGCCGCGGGATGGGCCATCATCGTTCAGATGCCCATCGCGCGAATCAGCGAGACCATTCCATCATCGTTCGGGACCGGTCACGGCGATACGCTAGCGTGAATGCTCATGAAGCAGCAGGAAATGGCCGGTATGGCATGTCTTGTATTGACCTCGCTGATTTGGGGATTCGCGTTCGTCTCCCAGGTGCAGGGCATGGCATCGATGTCGCCGTTGTTCTTCAACGCCACGCGGTTCACCTTGGGGGCGATTTCGCTGATCCCGTTGCTGCTGTGGAAGCGTTTGCGACGATGCCGGGAATCGGGAAGACGGTTGGCGCGGGGAACCGTGAGGCCGGCGATGGCGAACATGACATGATCGCCGGCAGCGCACTGTCGAACCCGCTCATCGTCGGAATGATATGCGGTGTGTTCCTGTTCGCGGCGAGCACGCTGCAGCAGTACGGCATCATGTTCGGCCGTTCGGCCGGCCGCGCCGGATTCATCACCGCGCTCTACATCGTCATGGTGCCGTTGCTGGCGTATCTCGTCCTTCGCCGCGCAGTGCGCATGATGACTTGGATGGCGGTGGGCGTGGCCGTGGCCGGATTCTACCTGCTGTGCATCACGGACGGCTTCGGTTCCCCGACGCTGGCCGACTGCCTGCTGCTGTTCACCGCGGTCCTGTTCGCCGCTCATATCCTGTCGATCGATACGCTGGGAGCGCGCGTCGACGCGCTGACACTGTCATTCATCCAATTCGTGACGACCGCGGCACTCAGCTGGGCCGGCACGCTGATCGAAGGCTCCATGGACTGGAACGGGGCAGGGCAGGCGTGGATCGCCGTGCTGTATGCGGGAATCGGGTCAGTCGGCGTCGCCTACACGTTGCAGGCTGTAGGCCAACAGTGGGTGCCGCCGACCCGCGCATCGCTCATCATGTCGCTGGAATCGGTGTTCTCGGTCATCGGCGGCGCATTGCTGTTGGGCGAGACGATGACGGTACGCGGATACCTCGGCTGTGCGCTGATCTTCGCGGGTATCGTGCTCGCGCAGATGCCCGGTGTCGGCCGCAGACGATTGGCGGTGAACAAGACCGGAAAACGGGATCAGTGAACGCGATCGGGGAATGCGACCGGAAAACAAGAAAGACAGAATCCCGCTGATCGGCCGTCAGACGGATCCGTTCCCGTCAGCGAGGGCGGAGGATGCATGACGGGGGCCGATTCGACCGGCTTAGTCGGCTTTCGGTGTCTCCTCGACCTGCGGCGCGCCGTTGATGTCGCGGTGGATGTTCTGCATCTGGGTCTCGATGTTCTGCAGGCTCCGCGCGCAATCAAGCAGCGTCTGCGAGTGCTCGGCGAGCTTTGCGTCCGGCAGATCGGTCTTGTAGCGCAGGGCGTGCTCCAGACTCGCCCAGTAATCCATCGCGATGGTGCGGAACTGGACCTCCACCGGGGTGTAGTGGGCGCCGGATGAGAGGAACACGGGCACCGCATAGATGACGTGCAGCGACCGATAGCCGTTCTGTTTGGGGTTCTTGATGTAGTCCTTGACCCGCAGCACGGAGATGTCGTTCTGCGCCGACAGATAGTTCGACACGGAGTACACGTCGTCGCGGTAGTTGCAGATCACGCGGATGCCTGCCACATCGAACAGGTTGTCCTTGATCGACGACACGGTCACCGGCAGCGTCTTGCGCTTGAGCTTGCCGAGGATCGAGTTCACCGACTTGAGACGGCGTTCCATGTGATGGATGGGATCATGCGAGAACCGCACCTGGAACTCCGAATCAAGGATCTCCAGTTTGGTGCTTATCTCATACATCGCGCCTTCGTAGACTTGCATGAGATTCACGAATTCGGTGAGTTCTTCCGGTGAAAAAGACCCCCGATCCATGCCCACGGCATCGAGTCGGGTTTTCAGGTCATTCGTGTTGATGTGGCTTTGTCGGTCAAGTATCACGGTTCACCATCATAGCCGAACTCTTGCGGAGGAACTGAAAAATCGCAGCACGCTGGTGCTGGCTTGGGCAATCGTTACGATGGTTGACTATGAACGAAGACATGATGACCGAGTCGGAGCGCACCTCCACATTGACGGACCCGACCCTTGGCGCCACAACGGGGCGCGGCAAGGGCGTATTCTACGTGCACACGCTGGGATGCCAGATGAACGTGCATGATTCCGAGCGAATCGCCGGTGTGCTCGAAGATGACGGATACATGCCGGCGACCGAGGAACAGGCGGCGGACAAGGACGTCGACCTGATCATCATGAACACGTGCGCGGTGCGGGAGAACGCCGCGGAACGCATGTACGGCACCATCGGCCTGTGGGCGGACCTCAAGCGCACGCATCCGAACATGCAGATCGCGATCGGCGGATGCATGGCCCAGCTTGGACCGCAAGAGGATCGCACAGAAGGCGCCTGGGTGGATGCGGTGTTCGGCACGAAGAACATCGGCTCGCTGCCGCGCCTGCTGGATCAGGCCCGCATGGCGGGGGACCTGCCAGGTCGAAGTGGCCGACAAGCTGGACTATTTCCCCAGTCAGCTGCCGGTCGCCCGCGCTTCGAAGGTGTCGAGCTGGGTATCCATCTCGATCGGCTGCAACAACACGTGCACGTTCTGCATCGTGCCCACCACGCGTGGCAAGGAGCATGACCGCCGTCCCGGCGACATCCTTGCGGAGATTCGCCGATGCGTGGATGAAGGCGCCAAGGAGGTCACGCTGCTCGGCCAGAACGTCAACTCGTTCGGTTACGGCATCGGCGACCGGTATGCGTTCTCCAAGCTGCTGCGGGCCTGCGGAGACATCGAGGGATTGGAGCGTGTGCGTTTCACGTCGCCTCATCCGGCGGCGTTCACCGACGACGTGATCGCGGCGATGGCCGAGACGCCGAACGTCATGCACCAGCTGCACATGCCGTTGCAGTCGGGCTCCGACAAGATCCTGCGTGCGATGCGTCGCTCCTACCGTTCCGCCAAGTTCCTGGATATCCTGCGCAAGGTGCGCGAGGCGATGCCGGACGCGCAGATCAGCACCGATATCATCGTCGGATTCCCTGGCGAGACGGACGAGGATTTCGAGGCGACGATGGATGTGGTGCGTCAGGCGAGGTTCCAGTCGGCGTTCACATTCGAATACTCGCCGCGTCCCGGAACCCCCGCGGCCGAAATGGAGCAGGTCCCGCATGAGGTCGTGCAGGAACGGTTCGACCGGCTGGTGAAGCTTCAGGAGCAGATCACGGAAGAGGAGCTCGCCAAGTTCGAGGGCCGTGACGTCGAAGTGATGATTACCGGGGCCCAAGGCAAGAAGGATTCCGCGACACATCGCGTCACCGGTCGTGAACGGACCGGCGTGCTGGTGCATATCGGCGTGCCGGACGGCGAGCCGATGCCGCAGATCGGTGATTTCGTGACCGCGACCGTCACCCATGCCGGTCGCCACAACCTCATCGCCGACCCGGATGTCAACGCCGGCCAGACGTATGCGGTCCGCCGGTGAGCGGGACAGACACCGCGATATAAGCGAGACGACATCATGAGTGAGACCATGAACGAGACCATGAACGATGTGACCATGACCGATAAATTGACGAATAATGACATGGCGTCGAACGTGACCGGCCCGGCCTCGTCAGGCTCCGAAGGCCGGTCAGCAAACCCGTCCGTGGCGATGCCGAGGGTCGTCAGCATCGTCGGGCCGACCGCGTCCGGCAAGACCGGCCTCGGCATCGCCGTCGCCCGGGCGCTGAAGGAACGGGGGGAGCGGGCCGAGATAGTGAACGCGGACGCCTACCAGATGTACCGCGGCATGGACATCGGCACGGCCAAACCGACCGCGGACGAGCAGGCGGCGGTTCCGCATCATCTGCTCGACATCATCGATCCGGACGAGGCCATGTCGGTCGCCAGATTCCAGCAGGTAGCGCGAGCCACCATCCATGACCTGCAATCACGCGGAATCCGCCCCATTCTCGTCGGCGGGTCCGGCCTGTATGCGCGGGCCGCCATCGACGACATTTCGTTCCCCGGCACCGATCCTGATGTGCGCAGGCGACTGGAGGAACGTGAGCGCAGCGAGGGGGCCGGAGCGCTGTTCGACGAGTTGCGGGCGAAGGACCCTCAGGCCGCGTCGCGCATGGACCCCCACAACCCGCGTCGTACCATCCGCGCGTTGGAGGTCATCGAAGTGACCGGGCGTCCGTATTCCGCCAGTCTGCCCCGCTACCGGTACGTCATCGCCTCAGTGCAGATCGGTCTGGACCTGCCCCGCGAGGAGCTGGACCAGCGCATCGACATCCGCACCAAGCAGATGCTGGAGGGTGGTTTCATCGAAGAGGTGGAGCGGATCCGCCCCCATCTGGGAGCGACCGCCGGGCGGGCGCTGGGCTATCAGCAAGTCATCGATTACCTGGACGGGCTGTGCGATCTGGATGACACGTTCCGAGACATCGCGCAGAAGACCAAACGGCTCGCCCGCAAGCAGATGGGATGGTTCGGGCGTGACCCGCGCATCCATTGGCTCCATGCGCTCAATCCGCGACTGGTGGATAACGCGATGGCCGTTATCGACCATGCCGACGCGGGCGATTACGACCCGATCGATGCGCAGGCGGACGAGTATACGCAACATCATCTGGGCGACCTGCAGTAATGGCAGAGCGGCCCGTGGCGACCGGTACCCCGTGGTGACCGGCAACAGAGTCGCCGCGGCTTCGGTCAGTGAGCGGGCCCCTGCTCCCAGCCGGCGATCAGGAAGACCCGCGTGGGGTTCGCGGGGCGCACGATGTCGGCGAACATCTGGCTGAAGGCGTTGATGTCACCTCGATATGCGGCGTGTTTCGCCTGCTTGTATGACTCGCGCGTCACGCCTCCCCAGTCGAGATCCCACCCGGCGTCATGCGCGAGACGGGACGCGAAGATGCGAAGCGTCATGGCGTTGCCTCCCTTGAACGGGTGCAGGTAGCCCAGTTCGTCGTAGACGTGGGCGAGCTCCCGGACGAACACGCCCCGGTCGAGGTTGTCCAGGTTGCGTTTGTCGGCAAGCTCGGTCGAGATGTTCAAGGCGCCGGTCTCGATCAATTGCGCGGGAAAGAACGCCTCGGGGTTCTTGGCCTGATGCCGCTTGTCGGTGACCTCGCGGGTGACGTTCGAGGTGCGCAGCTGTCCGGCGTCGGAGAACACGCCGTCGAACAGTCCCCGGTGGATGGCGATGAGCTCGGCAATGTCGCCGCTCGGATTCCAACGGCGTTCAGCCAACAGCACCGTTCGGGCGAACACGCTGCTGGCGTGGTCGGTGGCATGATCGTCAAGGCTCCCGTCGGCGAGCCTGCCGCTGACGATCCCGGAGGTCTCCCGGTCCGCGGCGTCGATCAGAGCGGATACGTCGTTGTCGCCCTGCTCGTATCCCGCCGCGGCGCGCATCGTCGCATCGCCCGGCGTCATCGCTTCCAATGCGCAGTTTTTGAGTGCAAATGCGACTGCGCTCGCACGTTCTGCTGGAGTCATAGTTAGATGGTACATGCGCCGATGCCCCTCGCGCGGGTTTTGACGCGAATTGATCGGGAAATAACGGGTGATGGGTAGAATCTGAAGACGCTATGGCACGAACAACATCCTCATCAGGCAATGGTCCTTCCAACGACTCGCCGCGTGGCACCCGCACGCAGCGTGCTTCGTCGCGCGTCGGCGAGACCGGGAAGAGAGCTTCCGGCGGGCGTGGCGGCATGGGGGACGATGCCCGCACCCCGGTCGAGGAGCCGCTGTGGAAGCGGATCATTCTCGCGGTTCCGCGCGGCTTCGGCTCACTGGTTCGGTCGGTTGCCGGAGTGGGTGAATTCGACCCCGTGTATCGCCGGGATGGCCTGTGCTTCCTGCTGATCGTGCTCGCCGTATTCTTCTGCGCTTCCGAATGGTTCCGCGTGAACGGGATCATCGGCCGGGTGCTGCATGCGTTCTCGGCCGGCGTGCTGGGCGTGATGAGCGTCGTGTTGCCGGTGCTGCTGGTGATCGTGGCCATCCGTCTGATGCGCAACAGCGGCAAGAATTCCGACAAGCCCCCGCGTGGTGAGCGGCTGGGCGATACTGTTGTGGTCCGTCTGCTCGATCATCGACGTGGTCGTGGCCGCCGACGCGCGTTCGTTCGACATCGGCCTGCTGCAAAGGGCCGGCGGACTGCTTGGTTTCGTGCTGGGCTCGCCTTTGGCATGGGGATTGTCGAAGGTGTTCGCCGTCATCGTCTTCGTAGTAGTCGGCTTGTTCTCGCTGCTGATGATCACCCGCACCCACGTCACTCAGGTGCCGGATCGCGTCCGCACCATCGCTGCCATGATCTCGCAGCGTTCCCTGCATCCTCGGCAGGAGCCGGATTCGGCCGCGCAACAGGATCAGTTCCCCAACGAGGTGCGTGTGGGTGACGGCGATGAGACTCTGGCGTTCGCCGAGGGCGTCCCCGCCCATGACGGTACGGACGAAACTGAGTCGGACTCCGTGGGCGCGAAGGGCGGATGGTTCTCCCGTCTGTTCCGGCGCAAGTCCGCGGAGAAGACGGATGACGCGTCACTTGACCGTATGGCCGGGGGATGACCCGTTCTCCCACGCGGCGAGTCGGCATGGGCAGGCCGCCGAGACATCACTGGACGCACGCGGCAATGTCATGCCCCGCACGGTGTCCTCCACCATGGGCGCGATGGCCGGAGCAGCTGCCGGCGCCATGTCCGGCGCCATGTCCGGGGGCGTGGCGGCGGCCCACGCCGCCGATGCCGTCGCGACGATGACATCCGGCATGGCCGCCGCACACCCCGGTGCCGCATCTTCCGGTACCTCAGGCGTACCGGCGTATGCGACGGATCCCGACGGGCGGCCGGGAGTGCGAGGTTGGTCTCATCGACGGTTGCCGGTACGTCCGATCCGTGGGCGGCGATGCCCGCCGCGGGCGCTGCCGGTGCGATTTCCCCCATGTCCCCGGATGCCTCCTCGGGCGCATCGGCCGGTGCGGGCGAGAACATGAATCCCAATGTGGACGACCCTGCGCTTGCGGCGCCGGACGCCCCCGTACCAACTGCCCGACCTGAACATGCTGTCGCACGGCCAGCCTCATGCCGTACGCACGCCGGCCAATGACCGCGTGATCCGCGCGTTGACCTCCACGTTCCAGCAGTTCAACGTCGACGCGAAAGTCGTCGGCTTCCTGCGCGGCCCGTCCGTCACCCAGTACGAGGTCGAGCTCGGCGCGGGCGTCAAGGTCGAGAAGGTCACGAACCTGCAGCGCAACATCGCCTACGCGGTGGCCAGCTCCGATGTGCGCATCCTCTCGCCGATCCCCGGAAAATCGGCGATCGGCATCGAAATCCCGAACGATGACCGCGAGATCGTCCACCTCGGTGACGTGCTGCGCTCCGACAAGGCGATGAACGACCCGAACCCCATGCTCGCCGGCGTCGGCAAGGACGTGGAGGGCCATTTCGTCACCGCCGACCTGACCAAGATGCCGCACCTGCTGGTGGCGGGCGCCACCGGCTCCGGAAAGTCGAGCTTCATCAATTCGATGCTCATGTCGATCATCATGCGTTCCACGCCCGAGCAGGTGCGCCTGATCATGGTCGATCCCAAGCGCGTGGAGTTGAGCGCGTATGCGGGCATCCCGCACCTGCTCACACCGATCATCACCGATCCGAAGAAGGCCGCACAGGCGCTCGAATGGGTGGTCAAGGAGATGGACGCACGCTACGACGACCTGCAGTTCTTCGGATTCCGCCACGTCAAGGACTTCAACGAAGCCGTGCGCGCGGGCAAGGTGCATGCGCCAGCCGGTTCGAACCGCAAGGTCGCCCCGTACCCGTACCTGCTCGTCGTCGTAGACGAGATGGCCGACCTGATGATGGTCGCCAAGAACGACGTCGAAAGCTCGATCCAGCGCATCACACAGCTGGCGCGTGCCGCGGGCGTGCACCTGGTGCTCGCCACGCAGCGCCCGTCGGTCGACGTGGTCACCGGCCTGATCAAGGCGAACATCCCGTCCCGACTGGCATTCGCCACATCCTCCGCCACCGATTCGCGAGTCATCCTCGATTCGGTGGGCGCCGAGACGCTGATCGGCCAGGGCGACGCCCTGTTCCTGCCTATGGGCTCGATGAAACCCATCCGCGTGCAGGGATCGTGGGTGAACGAGTCCGAGATCCGCAAGGCCGTCGAGTTCGTGCGCACACAGCGCAAGCCGCACTACCGCGAGGATATCGAGCAGATGGCGCAGGAGGCCGAGAAGAAGGCCGTCGAGCCGGATGAGGACATCGGCGACGATATGGACGTGTTGCTGCAGGCGGCCGAGCTGGTGGTCACCACGCAGTTTGGTTCCACATCGATGCTGCAGCGCAAGCTGCGCGTCGGCTTCGCCAAGGCCGGCCGACTCATGGATTTGCTGGAGTCGCGTGGCGTTGTCGGCCCGTCCGAAGGCTCGAAGGCCCGTCAGGTGCTCGTCCAGCCCCAGGATCTGCCTGCGGTGCTCGCGTTCATTCGTGGCGAGACCGATGCGATGCAGGCCTCTGCGCCCGCCGCGGCCGCGCAGCAGGGCGAATTGGCGTAGTGGGTGCCAAGTCGGCCTGACCGGCAGGCCTGACCCGGCCATGATGCAGCCATATCTGACGGGATTCCCAGAGAACTCGAACCGCATATTCATCCAAGGTAGGAGTGTGGGGGTATCGTGAACACTATGGAAAACGATATGCAAAACGATACAACGGAACGCTCGGCGACCGCCAAGAAGTCGCTGCTGGACGGCTGGAACGCACCGCCGAACCTCGTCACGTATTCGCGCATCGTGCTGGTCGTGATATTCCTCGGCCTGTACATCGCCGCAGGCTCGTGGGGCGAGAACAACATCCCCATGCGATGGGCCGCGGCCGTGCTGTTCATCGTCGCCGCGTCCACCGACAAGGTGGACGGGTGGATGGCCCGCAAGTACAACCAGGTCACCGAACTCGGCAAGCTGATGGATCCCATAGCCGACAAGCTGCTCACCTGCGCCACTCTGATCGTGGCCGCGGTGTTCGGCGAGCTCGGTCCCGTCTGGCTCGGCTGGATCATCGTCGCGCTGTTTCTGCTGCGTGAGGTGGGCATCACCGTCATGCGCTTCTTCGTCATCGACAAGGGCGGCAAGGTGATCGCCGCCGCCTGGCCGGGCAAGCTCAAGACGCTGTTCCAGTGCATCGGCCTGTCGATGCTGCTGCTGCCCGTGTGGGTGTTCAATCCGGCCCAGACCGCGCCGGTGTGGATGACGGGATATTACACGCTGACGTACGCCCTGATATACATCGCGCTGATGCTGTGCCTGTATTCTGGGGGCGATATATCTGATCAACACGTTCGGGAGCCGCAAGGACTGAGCGAGTGGACGCCGTCGTGCCTGCGCACGGCGGCGTTTTTGTTTGATGGCGTTTGATGGAGGGGGATTGCGATGAATGATGCCGATTCGTGCCGTTGCGACGACATGGCCGCGCGGATTCTGCGGTTTTGCGAGGCGCATGACGTGAAGATAGTTGCGGCGGAGTCGTTGACCGGCGGGCGCTGGCCGATGCGTTCCGTGCGCGTGCCGGGCGCATCCCGCGTGTTTCTCGGGTCGGCGGTCACCTACGACATTCGTGCCAAGGCGTCGATTCTGGGGGTCGACCGCGGTTTGTTGGAACGCGAAGGGGCCGTGCATCCCGAAGTGGCCCGACAGATGGCGGCGTCGGTCGCCGGGCTGTACGGGCAGCCCGAATACGCTGACCGTGTCATCGGATTGTCGACCACCGGCGTGGCGGGGCCCGGACCGGATGGAGACAAGCCCGCGGGACTGGTGTATGTGGGAGTGCGGATTCCAGCCGCCATAAGCCCTGACGGCGTGCCGTCCGTGACCGCCCACGAGCTTCATCTGACGGGTGGGCGCGAGGAGGTCCGTCGCGGTGCCGTATTCAGCCTTGTGCAAATCGTGAGCCATTTCACAGGAGATATGCAGGAATAAACCGCCGCCGGCGGTGTTGAACACAGTGGAAGCACTTGGACGATATGAAAGGAGGGTCTCATGGAAACGATGACCCGAACGGGCGAGCGGATGGAAACGGCTGGCATCCCCGTCAAGCAGGTGCAGCCGGGTACGGCCAGGATGCGTGATCTCACGCCGGCGCAGCGGCGTGCCGTGTTGTTCGCCCAGCAGCAGGTGCTGCGGGTGCGTGCGGCGAAGAAGGCCAAGGATGAACGGCAGGCGGAACTGAATCGTATGCGTATGGAGGAGGATTCCTTCGAACCGCGTCAGCGCGCGGTCTCGCGTGGCGTCGAGGCGTTGCCCGAGGGAAAGGATGTGTCGCTGCGCGAGGCCATCGGCCATGTGCTGCGCGATCTTCGCACCCGCGACAACAAGACGTTGCGTGAAGTGAGTGAGAAGGCCGGCGTGTCGCTGGGCTATCTGTCCGAGGTGGAGCGCGGGCAGAAGGAGGCAAGCTCCGAACTGCTGAGCTCCATCGCGGGATCACTGGGTGTAAGCACCGCGCAGATGCTGCGGCTCGTCGCCGATTATCTGGATTCGATCGGCGAATAGCGATTTGCGGCGCCGGATGCCGCGTGCATATGCATATCGTCGTATCGTGTGCATGAGAGGAACCGTCCGCATGGGCTTGAGGCCCGGCGGGCGGTTTCGTCGTGTTCGGGGGTGTGGCGTCGATTGGTATGCCGGCTTCGCGGCGGCGGGCCGGGTTAGACTGGGAGACATGCGAGAACGGGAATTCTGGGAACTGGTGGATGAGGTGTTCGGTCATGGGTATGGCCGGAGCCTGGGTCCAGGATCAGCATCTTGACGCGCTCGCGGGACTTACCGCGGCGCAGGCGCTGTCTGCGGGGGAGCAGCCGCGCGTGGTATGGAACGTGCTGTGCGACCATATGGACGTTCCCGATCCCCAGCGTTGGGGCTCCGATCACAACGCGCCTCCGATGCCGGTCCGCTGACGAGACACGCGGAACGTGTGATATCGAACAGGTGTTCGCCTATTGGGGTATAGTTATCCACAGTGCACGATGATATGACGTAGTGCGCCGCACGGTTCGACACGCCGACGAATTCCTTGCGACAGTAAGGGGGAGTCGGTGCGGATCGATGGATGCCGGGGAGCCTTCGACCACATTGGCCGGATTCGTTTGCGCCGGGGTTCGTATGTTCCGTACGGTTGATGCATGTGGCATATGGCGCATATGGATGACAACGTAAGGAGATTGACATGGCACAGCGTACGACCTCGAAAGGTGGGGCGGGCAAGGCCGCGTCGAAGGCCTCTGTTCGTGAGGCCGCAAGCAATGGGCCGGTGGGGACGGCATCGATCCCCGACGCAAGGCGGCTTTGGACTCCGCTCTGGAGCAAGTGGAGAAAAGCTTCGGCAAGGGATCCGCGATGCGCTTGGGCGACAAGCCCGAGCAGAACGTCGAGGTGATTCCCACCGGATCGCTGGCGTTGGATCTGGCCCTGGGTATCGGCGGTCTGCCGAAGGGGCGCATCGTCGAGATCTATGGCCCTGAATCGTCCGGCAAGACAACGCTGGCGCTACATGTGGTCGCCAATGCACAGAAGAACGGCGGGGTGGCGGCATTCATCGATGCCGAGCACGCGCTGGATCCGGTCTATGCCCGGCATCTGGGTGTCGACACCGATTCCCTGATCGTCTCGCAGCCGGACAACGGCGAGCAGGCGCTGGAGATCGCGGACATGCTCATCCGGTCGGGTGCCCTTGACGTCATCGTCATCGACTCGGTCGCCGCTTTGGTGCCGAAGGCCGAAATCGAAGGCGAAATGGGAGACAGCCATGTCGGCTCTGCAGGCCCGTCTGATGAGCCAGGCGCTCAGGAAGATGACCGGCGCTCTGGCACAGGCCGGCACCACGGCCATCTTCATCAACCAGCTGCGAGAGAAGATCGGCGTGTTCTTTGGCAACCCCCGAAACCACGACCGGGTGGCCAAGGCGCTGAAATTTGCTATGCGTCGGTGCGTCTGGATATCCGCCGCATCCAGACATCAAGAACGGCGAGGAGGCCGTGGGCAACCGCACCCAAGGTCAAGGTCGTAAGA
>ENA-OQCW01000606-OQCW01000606.1-human-gut-metagenome-genome-assembly--contig:-NODE-606-length-19302-cov-2.997184_pt1 | contig 19302 bp, 22 predicted proteins | sample MGYA00242767_ERZ504593 | MGnify/ENA primary metagenome ERZ504593 (study PRJEB26092, sample SAMD00036307) | human gut metagenome | host: Homo sapiens | study: EMG produced TPA metagenomics assembly of... | reverse complement strand
AATAAAATAATACTTGAAGAATACCTCATAAATTGAGAATAACGGAGGTAATACAAGATAGCACAAAGAAAAAGGCAAATTAAATCGAATTTTCTCAAATTGAAATTCAAAGTTAAGTACAATTGCAATTAACTTCCCAAACGCAAGTATAGCTAATATTATAACTGGAGCTAAAAGATATACACTTCCTATCTGCCATAAAAAATAATACAATCTTTCTTTTTGTTTTTCTTCTTTTCCTGCAAGAGCCAGTGTTTCCCCAAATTCCTTCGCTGAACCAAGCTTCTGCTCTAAAGATATGCCTTCTTCCTTTGCCTCTGCTGCAAGTCCAATAAGATCCTTTCGTACAATTTCTGTCTCCATCATTCCGTTTTTGTGGCTATTTAAATACCGTACGACTTTATCTATATAGAGCTGATCCTCTACCTCTAAGTTTAACTGTTTTCCATCGTTTTCTCGTTTTAATACACTCCATTTACATTTCTTCATATTTGCCACCCCATTTTCCTACAACTGCAATATAGCCTCCACCGTATCTGATACACTTCGCCAACAAATTTCAAACTCATTTAATTGTTCCTGTCCTTCTAGCGTAAGAGAATAATATTTCCTGCTCGGTCCCAAGGGAGAAGGGCGGAATTGTGAGGAAATCATATTTTTCTTCTCTAAGCGCACCAGAATCGGATAAATGGTTCCTTCTTTCATATCCTCAAATCCAAAATCCTGAAGTTTCGTAACAATCTCATATCCGTACGTTGTCTCTACACTGATGATTTTCAAAATGCAGCCTTCCAATGTTCCCCTCATCATTTGAGATTTGTCATACATAATTTCCACCACCTGTCTTTCCTCACTATCACTACTATATACTACATAGTACCTTCTTAACTATATTGTACCACATAGTAGTCCTTTGTCAATTCCTTTCTCTGTCAAAAAACGTATTCTTTTCATATAATACTATATGAAAAATTCAAGAAAGGAGCTTCACTATGAGTTTGCCTCTTCTTCAAGTAAAAGATATAAGTTATACCTACCATACGAAAGCCGGTGAAACTCCGGCTCTTTCTCATATATCTTTCTCTGTATTTCCAGGAGAATTTATAGCTATTGTAGGACCTTCCGGATGTGGCAAATCCACATTTTTAGATATGCTTTGCGGTCTCTTAAAACCCGCCGCAGGAGAACTCCTCTTAAACGGAACTCCTTTATCCATGTCCAATACCAATATCGGTTATATGCTGCAAAAAGACCATTTATTTGAATGGCGCACCATTTACAGCAATATGCTGCTGGGACTGGAAATTCAAGGGAGAGTTACTCCGGAAACAAAAAAAACACGTTGAAAATCTTTTAGAAAATTATGGTTTATACAAATTCAAAAATTCCAGACCTTCTCAATTATCAGGAGGAATGAGACAACGAGCAGCTCTTATTCGAACTTTAGCCTTAGAACCTGATTTACTTCTGTTAGATGAACCCTTCTCTGCCCTAGATTACCAAACTCGTCTTTCTGTCGGAGACGATATCGGAACTATTATCCGTCAGGAAGGAAAAACTGCTATTCTTGTAACACATGACATTGCAGAAGCTGTGAGTATGGCAGATCGAGTAATTATCTTCAGCAATCGTCCAGCTTTTGTCCAAAAAATTGTAAATATCAAATTTTCTATGGAAGAACGCACACCTATGGCATCCAGAAATGCTCCGGAATTTAAAACCTATTTCAATGAAATCTGGAAGGAGTTGAATGTTCATGGCTAATTTACATTCTGTATCTGCTGAACAAAAACGCTATTTACAAATTCAAAAGCGCAATGTACGCCTCATTCAATGTTTCCGTATTCTCTTACTAATTCTTTTTCTGGGATTATGGGAAATAACTGCCCGACTGGGCATCATAGACTCTTTTATCTATTCCAGTCCTTCACAGATTTTAGATACTATGTTTAAAATGATTTCAGATGGAAGCCTGACAAAACACATTTCCGTCACACTCACAGAAACTTTAATAAGCTTTGCACTGGTTACTTTACTCGGTATCCTCTGTGCTGTAATTCTTTGGATTTTCCCCAGAGTTTCCAGTATCTTAGAGCCCTATTTAGTAGTATTAAACAGTTTACCAAAATCTGCTCTGGCTCCTCTGCTTATTGTGTGGCTGGGCAGTAATATGAAAACAATTATTATTGCCGGTATTTCTGTGGCTATTTTTGGTGCTGTTTTAAATTTATATACAGGATTTTGTGAAATCGATTCTGATAAATTAAAACTAATTCAAACTCTGGGAGGCAATAAAAAAGACGCTCTTATCAAAGTTATTCTGCCAGCTTCTATTCCTTTAATTCTCAGTGTTATGAAGGTCAATATCGGACTTTCCTTGATTGGAATTGTAATAGGAGAAATGATTGGAAGTAAGCAGGGACTGGGGTATTTGATTATTTATTCCAGCCAGGTATTCCAGCTTACTACCATGATTATGGCAATTGTTATTCTATGTGTTATTGCTATTCTTTTGTATGGTTTTATTTCTCTTTTGGAGAAATATTATTTAAGAAAATATCAGTAATAGTAAAAGGGAGAAAACTCAAAATGATTTTCTCCCTTTTATGACTATTTTTTAAATTGATGTTTCTTCAGTTGTTTTAAATCTCAATGTTATTTAATTCTTCATTTTTCTCTGTTTCTTCATGCTTATGTCCTACGGTTCCGGCTACTGCGTATAAGTGGAATTTCGGTTCATAATAATATTCTTTTACCAGAGAAAAATCTTCTATTTGCCCCGTACTCTCTACATGTAAAAGAGGTGCGGTACAATCCATTACATAATCACCAATCTGAATATGTTCCTCATCGTAGGGTTTGATAGGCAAATCCTGACGAATTAAATCAAGTATCTTTTCTTCAATTTCTGCCAAATCAAAAGACGGTTTCTCTGTATAATTCAACATAAACCCATGTTTAATATCAGAACGGATACATTTAGGCCGATCAATATCTTTTACGCAATACCCAAACAACTCTTCTGCGCTATGTGTCATTTTTCGATAAATTAAAGAGTCAAAAACAACATTTGCAATATTGTCCGGCAATGGTCCGAAAAGAGAAGGTCTTGTAACAATCACTTCCTCTCCAATTCCAATCAGCAAATCTGCATTTCTTTTCAAAACAGGATATAAAATTTCGAAGTGCTCTACAATTACTCTTTATTCATCCCTATTACATTGTGTACTGCCTTTGCAATTTCCTCAAGAGAAACATATTTTCTGGCATTGCGCACATCTACATGGAACGTTCTCGGCGTATAAAAACCCACATCCTCCGCATTAAGCAAGGGCATATTTAAAATATCAAATTCATCATCTGACTCCACCATCTGAATTCCCGGAAACATTCCTTTAATCAACATACTCTTACCTGAATCTTTTGCCCCAATAATCCCAATAATCTTATCAAAAGGATTTAAGTACATCTGGGTAATTTTTCTTCCCAGTTCCATAACTCTGCGGTTTCCACGAGGAGCAAAAAAGAAATTATAAAGATTACATTCATGTCGAACATTATTATAAATCATGCGACACCCTCCTTCCAATACCAACTTACTGTTATTGTAACATAATTTGTTTCTCTATACAAACACTAAGCTTTCAAAGAAAGAATTTTATACCACGTCTGGCTATTTGTAATGATTTATTATTTTTCTAATCGTTCATAAATTCTCTGAATTTCTTCCTTGGTAGCCAGTAGATGGGAAAATGCACTGGCACTTCCTGCTGCAACTCCCATACGGAACGCATGGGAATAAGACTGTCTTTCCATCCATCCGGCAATAAAACCGGCTACCATAGAGTCACCTGCTCCTACAGCATTCACTAATGTTCCTTTCGGTGCTGGCTGCATAAATACTTCTCCGTTTTCTGCTACAAGAACGGCGCCTTCCCCAGCCATAGATACCAGAACATTTCTGGCTCCTTTTTCCTGAAGTTTTTTTGCATAAGGAATTACAGACTCTCTGGTCTTTAATTCCACATCAAAGATTTCCCCAAGTTCATGATTATTAGGTTTAATTAAAAACGGTTCATATTCTAACACATATAAAAGCAAATCTTTTGTAGCGTCCACAACAAAAAGAATTCCTTTACCCTGAAGTTCTGCTAAAATATCTCTGTAAATAGAATTTGGAAGACTCTCCGGTATGCTTCCTGCCAGAACCAGAACATCCCCTTCCTCTAAATGTTTGAGTTTTTCCATCAATTTTTCTGCTTCTTCCTTTTGAATTACAGGACCTATTCCATTAATCTCTGTTCCGTCATAATCTTTCAATTTCACATTAATTCTGGAAAATCCTGTTTTTGTCCTGATAAAATCACATTGAAATCCAATTTCTCTTACCATACGCTCAATTTCCTGTCCGGTAAATCCTGCCGTAAATCCCAATGCTGTATTATCTATCCCCAAATTTTGAAGTACTGTGGAAACATTAATTCCTTTCCCTCCCGGAAGCATTTGTTCTTCTTTGGTTCGATTAGTCGTTCCCATCTGAAATCCCTGTAAAGAAATAATATAATCCAGAGAAGGATTAAAAGTAACTGTATAAACCATCTTTTCTTACCTCCTATTTATTTTTAATTTTCTATGAACGCTCTTTCGCACAAACCAAAAGCAAATAACCTGAAGTATAATGGTTACAATCCAAGATGCCGGATAAGAAATAAACAGCCAATCTAAAGAACGGTGCTGTGGAAATATCCAAAAAATCCAGAGAATTCTGGTTCCTACTGTTCCGATTACAGATAAGAACATCGGTACTGCCGAATGTCCCATTCCACGCAAAGCTCCGGGAAACAAATCCATAAGCCCGCAGAGAAAATAAGTAACTGTGGTGTAAAGCAGAATTTCCACTCCACACTGAATAACCTGCGGATCTTTTGTATAAATCCGTAGAAGCTCCGGTCCAAATACATAAGCGCCGCCACCCAAAAGTACCGCAACTACAACAGAAAGAATAATGCAATTCCAGAGAACCTTATCCATGCGCTTCCATTTTCCAACTCCAAAGTTCTGACTGGTAAAGCTCATACATGCCTGAGTAACGGAATTCACCGCAACAAACAAGAAACCAAAAATAATTGTTGGCTGCCGTATATCCTGCCATGGCAATGGAACCAAAAGAATTCACAGAGGACTGGAGCAGCACATTGGAAAAATTAATAACTGTACTCTGAATTCCAGCCGGTATTCCCACCTGAAAAATCTGTTTTAAATGATTTTTCTTCAAGGTAAGTTTGGAAAAGCGAAGCTGATAACTGCTGTCTGATTGATAAAGACACCGCAGCACCAAAACACAGGAAACTAATTGAGAAATCACCGTAGCGATAGCCACTCCTGCTACGCCCAGATGAAACACAATAACCAGTACCATATTTAGTCCTGCATTAATCAATCCTGCTGCAATCAGAAAAAACAACGGACGCTTTGTATCTCCCACTGCTCTTAAAATTGCCGCTCCGTAGTTATATAGCATAAAGAAAGGCATTCCCAGAAAATAAATTTTCATGTAAAGAGCTGCCTGATTAATAACATCTGGCGGTGTTGCCATAAGTTCTAAAGCAAATCTGGAAAAAAACAATCCTACAAACACCATCACAATTCCGCTGATCAATGCAAAAGTAATGGATGTGTGAACAGTCTCTGACATTTCCTTGGAACGTCCCGAGGCATAAAAACGAGCTGCCAGTACATTCGCTCCAAGAGAAACACCGATAAACAGATTCGTAAACATATTAATCAGCGCAGAGGTTGAACCTACCGCTGCCAATGCCTGACTGCCGCTAAATCGCCCCACTACCACAATATCCACGGCATTAAACATCAACTGCAAAATTCCCGAAAGCATCAATGGCAAAGAAAAGGAAATCAGCTTATCCATAATAGAACCATTGCACATATCGATTTCATATTTATTTTTCTTTGATACAGAATTCATATTTTTTTACTCCTTCTAAAATTACAGCAATGGCAAAAATCGCCGTAACCCATTATGCACAAGGGATACAGCGATTTTTTTCATTTTTCAGCTTTGAAAAATAAAGAAAACTTATATTATTTTAAAAATCCGCTGATAATCTGTTCTTCAGCTTCTTCCTCTGTCAATCCCAAAGTCATCAGCTTAATAATCTGTTCTCCTGCAATTTTTCCAATGGCAGCCTCATGAATAAGCGCTGCATCAGAATTATTAGCAGTAATTTCAGGAATGGAACTGATTTTTGCATTTCCTACAATAATCGCATCACATTCTGTATGTCCGCTGCACATTTCGTTTCCATTGAGTACAGATTGGAACAACTGATAAGAATTATCCTTCGCAACAGAGCGAGAAATAATATTAGCTCCTGAATTTTCTCCGTTTAAATCCACTACAAAACGACTTTCTGCTCTCTGTTCTCCGTGAGTCATCAAACGCTCCATAACTTTGATACTGGCATTTTTGTCCAGCTTTACCGTTGTTTTACGGATGGTAGAGTCCACACCTTTAATCTGGGCAGTATCCATTTCCATATAACTGTTTTCCCCTACTTCCACAATGGTTTCCGGGTTCATAATTCTCTGTCCTTTACCATCACCGCTTCCATAGTGTTTTTCCACATATTTTACCTTTGAATTTTTACCGATGAAAAAAGCTGTGAATTCCATCATGCTCACTGGAATCATCTGTTCCGCAGTGAATACCGCAGCCTGCAACAATCGTAACATCACAGTCATCCCCGATATAAAAATCATTATAAACCGTCTCTTTTAATCCGGCTTCACTTAGCACAACAGGAATATGAATGCTCTCATTCTTTGTTCCGGCTTTAATTTTAATCACAATACCATCACTACCCTCTTTCGGGACAATTTCGATATGTTCTGTGCTGTTTCTTGCCTCTGATTTTTCCATTTGTTCTGATGTTATATGCTCCTACAGGAATTTCATGCAGCCCTGCAATTTGATTTTAACAGCTCGTTTTTGTACGTTATCCATTATCTCTGCACTCCCTTCTGCCACATTTCACAGCCGGTATCTGCCTGTGCTGCATCTAACAATGCAGGCAACACATCTTCTTTACTTCCTCTTTTTTACAAGCCTTCCATCTGCAATTACCAGAATTTCATCTGCGGTATTTAAAATACTGTTCCTGATGAGAAATAATCAAAATAGAGCCTTTCTTTTCCTTGTGCATCTTTTCAAATACCTGTATTAAATTTTGAAAACTCCATAAATCAATACCTGCCTCCGGCTCATCAAAAACAGATAGTTTTGTTCCTCTTGCCATAACTGTGGCAATTTCAATTCTCTTCATTTCTCCGCCGGACAAGCTGGCATTTACTTCTCTGTTAATATAGTCTTTTGCACAAAGTCCTACTTCTGAAAGATACTGACATGCTCCGGATAAAGAAATCTCTTTTCCCGCTGCCAAATTAATTAAATCAAAGACCGTAACACCTTTAAAGCGTACCGGCTGTTGAAAAGCATAACTAATTCCATGTTTCGCTCTTTCTGTAATACTCCAGTTTGTAATATCTTCTCCATCTAATAAAATCTGTCCCTGAGTAGGCTTTTCAATTCCTGCAATAATTTTTGCAAGTGTTGATTTTCCGCCTCCATTCGGTCCCGTGATAGCAACGAATCTATTATCCTCAAGAGTAAAACTTACATTTTCTAAAATTCCTTTTTCTTTGTCTTTAGAATTTTCTGCAACTCGAAAGGAAACGTTCCGTAATTCCAGCATTTTTCTTCCTCCCTGTATATCATAAATCATTTTGATTTGTAATCCGTTCTCTATTATATAATTCTGTATTCCAGTTGTAAATGCCTTTTGCCTTTTATTTACATTTTCTCAATTCATGGTATAATCATAATATGCTCGTTTAGAATACAAGCGATGGCTTGAAAATTTATAGAATACGGAGATTTAACTTATGAATATTCAAAATCTGAATTTTACAGTAGAGGAATTAAAAATTCTTGCAGAAAACGGTCAAAAAGATTTTATCTATGCCGTGGGATATTATTATGAAAATGGTATTCGAACCTCTGTTAATTTAACAGAAGCTGCTGTATGGTATGAAAAGGCTGCACAAAAAGGTCATGCAGAAGCTGCTATGCGTCTTGCCCTTCTCTATGCACAGGGGAAAGGTGTGGAAAAAAATGAGAAAAAAGCTTTCACTTATATGGAACAGGCTGCAAAAGCCGGAAATACCAACGCTCTGTATAATGTAGGACGCTGTTATGAGGAAGGAATTGGAGTAAAACAGGACTTGTCAAAAGCCTTTGACTGGTATAAAAAAGCAGCGGCAGAAGGCGATTTCCGTGCCATGTGCTGTATGGGCGGATATTTCCTTACAGGAAATCCCGTTCCCTATGAACCGGCAAAAGCATTCCAGCTTTTTGAAAAAGCAGCAAATGCCAATATTCCGGCTGCCCAGTACAACCTTTCTGTTTTATACCGCTATGGAGAAGGAACTGAAAAAGACTTAGAAAAAGCAGACTTCTGGAGAATGAAGGCTGCTCAAAAATGGTTTCCGCATGGCTATTGATGAAATTGAAAAGCCGGCTGAAAATCAATAATCCATATTTGCTTAACCAAAGAATTATTGGCGGGTGTGCCCTATCCCGCATTTCTTTTAACCCTGTGGGTGCGTAGCGCACAATCTCTACTTCAATAATTCTTTTGGTAAAGCCATTATACAATAAGAGACTATCATTTTAAAGTTTTTTCTATTTCATGATAGAGTTCTCTTGTCTCCTTTTCTGTTTTTTCGTTTATTACCACATCTCCTTTTTTTTCGTGTGCAGGATTATGTAAGCTTTGCAGTCTTTATACGCATACAAAGTATATTTTCCCTGTTCTTTATTTTTAAATTCTCCTTGCAATAAATTCGCACCGGAAAATCCATTGGTTCTTGTTCCTGTCTGAAAATTCTCTGTAAGCTCTACTTCCTCAATCTCCTCTGTTTTTATCTCATAATTGCTCCACCAATACCCTTGAATGTCAAGACTGTTTGCTGATACAGCAATTTCAATCTTACCTTTACTGAAAACAATTCCCATAATCAAACCGGAAAATACTATGGATACTGCTATAATGCAAATAACTACTTTATTATAGCTTTTCTTCTTACTTCCCGTATTTTCTTTTATCTTGCAGATTGTGTTGCTCAAAATCATAATCCCTACTGCAATAAAGATAACCAAAACAGCATAGAGTGTCCAGAACCAATCTGGTATCTTTTCACCAAAAGTTTCCAGAACTACCGTAAGTACGGTAATGACCAACATTCCTGCTCCTGTAATGCGGCAAAGTTTTTTCTCATCGTATTGCTCCTGTTCTTCCTTTGACATGGTATTATAACCGGCAATTAAAATACTGCCTCGTCCTGATAGCAAAATCAACGAGCAAATGCCACATAAGGCAATTATAATCCAGATTACTATCATGTTTTACGCCCCCACTTCATTCACTTAATAAAGAAGCCTGCACATTTCATATCTTCATCAAAGGAAACAGTGAACATTGCCTTTCCCTTTTCGTACTTTGCTAAAACCATAACGGTGGCGTATTCCGTCCCTGTATCTTTGTCTTTTGTTCCTGCTACCTCTATTTTCTCGAAGCTATCAAACTCTCCTACTTTATCTAAGGTGTATGATAAATTTTCCTGCAAAGTGTCTAATGCAATGGCATTTTTCATAACAGAGCTGAAAATGTCATTGTATACACTTTCCACATTGCCTTCATTTACCTGTGTCACAATATCCTTTGCTACATTTTTAACTTCTTCCTCATCGAATTTGTCCGATAGTTTTCCCTGACAACCAGTCAGAAACAATAACATTCCAACCAAAATAAACGGTGTAAACTTTTTCATAAAACTATTTTTTTCTCATTTTTTTCTACCTCCTGAAAATGATTTGATGAAATCATAATAATCACTTGAAATTGTTTTTCGTTCTTTTCAATCGTACATATTCCTTCGTATTTTTCCACCGCCTCCTTTACATTTCCAAGTCCTAAGCCTTCATGCTTCTTTTCCTGTTTTTGCATATTTCCCATAGAATTTGCTACATGTATAATCAAAAAGTCCTTTGCTTCTTTTACACTGATTTTCAAAAATCGTGGTTCTTGTCCTTCGCTTCCGATTGCCTCAATGGCATTATCCAGTAAATTGGCAAAAATCGTGGTGATATCCATTTCGTTTATTCTGTCAAGACAATGTTCCTGTATATCTAGCTCCAGCTTCACATTTTGAAGATTTTTATGGCAGAGCTTTTCGTTTAAAATAATGTTTAACATTCTGTTTTCTGTATACCACAAATGATGGCTTTGGTTTAGAATATGAAAAACCTCCTGATTATACTGCTTTGCTTTCTGAATTTCTCCCATTTCATAAAGCTCTGTAATTACCTGCATGTGATTTTTTAAATCATGTACAATCTTCCGTGATGCCTGATAGCTTTCCTCCAACTTTAAATAATGTTGATAGAGCAGTTCTTCTCTTTGTCTGTTTTCACAGCTCTTTGCCACAAGCTGATAGGAATAAAACACCACTAAATTCATGCCAAACAGAAGAACAATATTGAAAATAATCAGTGCATATCCATTCCATCTTACATAATAATCCCCGATAAGAAGCAGGGAAATGAGAAAGATAACCGAAGTATCGGCATTGCCCAAAAAATGAGTCTCTGCCCTCTTTTCAGCGTTAAGACTCTTTGCTGCTTCATCATTCCGTCTAAAATCAATATCCAAAAACATCTATCATCCAGCGGATTAAGGCAGCCCCAATACGCGATACCGCAAACGGATCTTCAATAACATACGCCCATGACATATTCCATATAATTCCTGACAAAATGGTACTTTTTAAATGAACCGATAACACATAGCTGATAAAAATTCCTGCAAAGAACAACAAAAATAAAAAATCAAACTCTCCTGTGCCTGTTTTTTTACTTTCCGGGAAAACCAAATGCACAGGCCTAAAAATACGATAATCTCCACCCCATAAAAAATATCCATACCTTTACTCCTTTTTACCAGAAATCTGTTCAGAGATTTTTTTAAATATAACTGCCTGTTTTTTGAGATAAAGGAAGTATTTCATTGTTCATCAAATAAATGTCATAACCTTTAATGTTTTTCACTTTATCCAGATTTACCACAAAACTTTTATGAGGAGCAGCAAAACCGTATATTTCCATTTTTTCTCTGATATCACTGATTTTTCCTCTCATAAAATAGGTTTCTTTCTCAGATACCAGCTTAATCTTCCGATTAAAAAATTCAAAATAATAAATGGTATCGCATGGAATACGAACACGCCCTTCCAAAGTCATAAATTCTAAAATCGGTATCTCCTTGGGTGTTTCCTCCTCATAAGAAAGAGCATCCTGTATCTGCCTGTAAATTTTTTCTTTTTTTATGGGCTTTAACAAATAGCCGAAAGCATGTACGGAAAACGCCTGACTTGCATATTCTTTATATGCCGTCACATATACAATTTTGATTTTCTTATCTTTTAAGCGAATTTTTCTTGCTGTTTCTATCCCATTAATACCTTTCATATCAATATCTAAAAACAGTAAATCATAGTTTCTGTCACATTCCAGAAGTTCTTCTCCGCTTGTATATAAATCAATCTGCTCAAAAGGCTCTTTATATTCTTCCAATATTTTTCTGAGACTTTCTCTTATCTCTTTTTCATCGTCACAAATGGCTATTTTCATCTTCCCCACTCTTTTCTTATTTTCCTTTGTCTGAATTATAGTTCATTTCATCTCTTTACTCAAGAGAAGTTGTATAAAAGACAGAAAAAAGGAACTATCGTATGAAATACATCCAAAATAGATGATATCCAAAACAATAGTTCCCTTTTCTTTATAATTCCTGCTCAATTTCCTCTAATTCATTTAAAATTTCTGCATATTCTTCATGGAATAACAGTTTTTTATTGTACTTATAATAGCTGTCACATCCGTGTTCACTAATAAATTCCAAACTGTACGGACTGGTATTAAGCTCTGTCACAAAGATAACCATTTCCTGTCCATCTGCAAAAGCTTCTTCCAGAAAATCAAAGGCATTTTGAAGATTATCACGAAGAGTTGCAATATCTTTTTCTCGCATTTCCTTTTCTTCCTGAAATCTTTCTTTTACCCCGTCAAAAATGACCTCTTTGCTCTCTCCCACAATGTCCAGCGTATCTGCCGTCTCCTTATACGCTCTGAAACGCTCAAGGGCTCTTAACCAAATATATTCCTCATCCTTTGTAAGCTGTTCGGCAGCCTTTTTCTCCTCCAGCTCCTGATTTTCCATGTCCAAAATATCTCCCATAGAAACAGAAGCTTTCCGCTCATCCAAAAGCGCTTCCTTCCAGCTTTTCAGCATTTCAAACAGCTTTTCCATATATACTTCGTTATCGTGATAATTTCGGAATTTCTCGTTTAACTTTCCAATGAGAAGCCCCACCACACTAAAACGTTCATCAAAAGCTGCCACACGAAGTTTTTCTACTGCAAAGCTTGCAAAAGTTCCATTAAGAACTGCATCAATCTGATAATCTGTCTGATATTTTGCAAACAGCTCCAGATAATTTGCAAAATCTTTGGCAATTTTCCAGTGCTGGATATACTGCATAATCACTTCTCTGTCTACGTTTTTTCCCAGTTTTTCATACACATATAAAAGCTCGGATAAATCCTCCCAGCCTCTGGCAGTAGCAAACATTCTGCCGTCCACGCCGGTTTCCATACGATAAAAATTCTCCTTGCGGATATCCAGATAGGAAATCACTGCCGGATGAATACCGGCCTCATAAGCATATTCTTTCCATACTTGGAAATTCTCCTGTACCTCTATCTTTTTTATTCTGTCTAAGGTCACCACATCAAATTCACGAACGGACTTATTATACTCCGGAGGATTTCCTGCTGTTACAATCACCCAGCCCTTTGGCACCTGCTGATTTCCAAAGGTCTTGCACTGCAAAAATTGCAGCATGGCAGGGGCTAAGGTTTCTGATACACAGTTAATTTCATCGATGAATAAAATCCCTTCCTCTATTCCTGTCTCCTTTATCTTATCATACACCGCAGAAATAATTTCGCTCATGGTGTATTCTGTTACCGAACGCTTTTCTCCCCCGTATTCTTTTTCTCGAATAAAGGGCAGTCCCATAGCGCTTTGCCTTGTATGATGGGTAATGGTATAGGACACCAGATTAATCTCACATTCTCTGGCAATCTGCTCCATAATCTGTGTTTTCCCGATACCCGGCGGTCCGATTAAAAGCACAGGTCTTTGTCTGACAGAAGGAATACAGTATTCTCCCCGTTCGTCCTTTAACAAATATGCTTCTATGGTATCTTTGATTTCCTGCTTTGCACGTTTAATATTCATATTCTGCTCCATCCTCCTGTATATAAATTTTCATTGCCCATGGCGGCACTTGCACTTCCTGATAATCTTTCTGCATCAAGATAAAAGCAGTATCATAAGGCGGCATTTTATCAGGAAAAATACCCTGTCCGTCTGTAAAATATAAAAGTCCTTTTAATCCCGTAAATTCCTTTTTCTCCTGCAATTTCTGAATATAGGAGAAAACCGGGCGAAAATCCGTACCACCCTGTCCTGCCAACTCCAGATTTTCCATGTAGTTTTCCAATTCTTCCTTTGAAGTGATTTTCTCATCTTTTTGAATTCTTTCGTCACACTGAAGAATGTGAATGTTAATCTTCCTGAAAAAGCTTTCTTCTTCCTTTAATATTCCGTAGGTTTCCTGCAAAAATCGTTTCACTGCCTCTCCGGAACAGGACATAGAGGTATCAATGGCAATGGCAAATTCTTCTATTTTCTTCACCTCTCTTGTCTCCTGAGGTTCAATTAAAGGCATATTTCCATAGACAGACAAACCATAACTATAAAATACATAGTCAAAGGCATCCGGATCTAAATGCGCTTCTTCCTTTACCACGGCAAACTTCTTCAAAAAATTTTCTATAATCAAAAGTTTCCCTGTTTTCTACCTTAATCTGCTCTAAAAATCCCGGAGAACCTTCTGCCAAATCTTGTCCGAAGGTTTCCATCTCCGTCTCCATTTTATCACGAATATCTTCCCAATTTTCCTTTGGTCTTTCATTGGGAGGCTGGTTTTTGCCCCTTCTTTCCCATAGTCCGTGATTGTCTGTGTGAAACTCCTTTTCCCATTTTTTTGCAGTTCTAAGTCCGGCTTTTGCTCTGTCAGCTCCTGAAAAATCCCTTCTGCATGAAGCACATTTCTTCTCTTTTTTTAACCACGCATATAAATTCTTTTTCTCTCTGCTCATGGGCCTTTTCACACAATGAAAAGGCAGTCCGTCTATGACAGACTCCACTGCAATATCACAGGCTGTATTCCAAAGGATATCCACGATTTCTCTGTCCAGATATTGACACGCACGTTTTTTTCGATGCTCTGTTTTCTTCCATAAATGCCCGAAAATACAGTGCAAAATCACGTGAAGATAAGCTCTGTTTACTTCTCTTCGACCTTCTCGATATAGCCCGCCCAGATAAGCCGGATGATAATAAAGTCCAATTCCGTCTGTTCCAATGGTATCTGTTCCTGCATCCATCTGATAGCGCAAGGTCGATAAAGCAACATCTAAAAACCGCAAATGAAGATACAGCTCATTTCTGGCTGATACTAAAATTTTTCGATTGATTTCTTCTATGCGTTTCTCTTTTTCATAACTCAAATTTTTCTCCTTTCCTGCAAATTTCTTCCTTTTTTCTTCCATAAGATATCCCACAATATCCACTGCTTTTTTTCTGGAAGCTTCTTCTGTCATTTTTTCCAGAACTTCTCTGCTCCAGAAATTTTCCCTGCTGAAATAATCATACACTTCATGCCAGTTGGATTTTTCCAGATAAAAACGTGCACATTTTTCCAGATTCTCTCTCACATAAGCTTCATAATTTTTCTCCGCTTCTTTGGCAAGCTGATAGGGATATAAAAGCCTGCCTACTGCCATGGGAATTAAAATTTCTTCTTTTTCATACACCAAAGCTGTGGAAAATAAACTGTCGTATCGCTTATAATCTACTTTCTTGTCCGTAAAGCACTGGCGGTATTTATAACCACACCCATGAAAATGCGTTTCCAAAATTCTGGCAGGGGTATTTTCCACGCCTTCCTCATAATATTCGGGAAAAATCAGCTCTGCCCTTTCATCTGTATTGAGAAAAACAATGCTTACATACATCTCATGAAAGGTCTCGCTGACAACGTCTTTGATACAGGAAATACCGTCTTCTTTTAAAAACATGACTAAATTTCTAAGGGAGGAACAACCTGTAAAAGAGCCTCCTCCGATTTCCTTTACATCGTCAAAAAGCTTTAAGGTCTTCAAACTTCTGCATCCGTAGAAAGTATATTTTCCCAGAATTTCAATTCCCTGCGGTATCTCTATTTCTTCTATTTCCGTAAATTCTCTTTGCTCCTCTTTGCTTCGTCCCGCCTTCCACGGAGAATAGGCATAAGACGGCAAAGAGGATGCCAAAGCACCCTCTTTTCTACATTCTTCCAACTTATGTACCTCCGAAAGCTTAGTCGCAGGCTGCTTTAAATTCTGTCCAGTTTTGATTGTATACCTCTTCTGCCTCTGCACTTACATTCTGAATAATTTCGCCCTTTGTTACAGAGTCCGGAACAACTAAATCAGGATTTACCAATTCATCTGCCGCTTTATTTGTACAGTAATATCCTACAAAATCAAAGCATTTTGCAGCTACTTCCGGCTCTAAAATATAATCCAAAAATGCGTAAGCTTCTTCTGTATCCGGAGCATTTTTCGGAATGAAGAAGTTCATAATTCCAAATCCCAGCCCTTCTTTCGGATAAACTACTTTTAAGTCAGGATTTTCTGCCAAAGCTGCAATCACCTGTGAAGTATACAAAATACCTACAGAGGCTTCTCCATTTAACAGAGCATTTTGTGTGTTTGTATCCTGTATCATACGAATATTCGGTGCCAGTTCTTTTAATTTTTCTCCTGCTTCTTTGATAACAGCAGGGTCTTCTTCGTTCATACTTTTTCCCATAGTAAGAAGAACCATACCTTCCACTGCACGATAGCTGGCAATGGTTGCAATTTTATCTTTCAATGCTGGATTCCATAAATCTTCATAACCCTGAATTTCAAAATCCACCTGTTCCGGATCGTATACAATCAAAGGAATACCTGCTCCGTGTGGTATCGTATATTTATTTTCCGGATCATAAAACTGGCTCTGATACAGTGGATTGATATTGTTATAATTTTTCAATTTTTCTTTATCCAGTTCTTTTGCCAACCCATTATTTACAATCTGCTCAATAATATAATCGTCACCGATTACAAGATCATAATCTTTTCCATCAGACTGTTGTACCTTCTCCAACATGGTTTCGTTAGAGTCAAAGTTTGAGCTGATAATCCGAATGCCTGTTTCATCTTCAAAATCTGTCAAAACCTCCTGAGGAAACAAGCCTTCCCATGTATAAAGCACCAGCTCTTTATTGTCTTCTTCTTTCTTCTCTCCGCAGCCTGTCAGCATACTTCCTGCCAACGCCGCACATAAAATCATAGAAACTATTTTTTTCTTCATTTTTATATCTCACTTTCTAAATATTAATATTTCTTTTCTGCTCTTTTACTTAAAAATGAGGAAAGAAACAAAACTGCCGTAATTACAACTAAAATAATGGTACAAAGAGCATTAATTTCCGGTGTTACTCCGGTTTTTAACTGTGCATAAACTTTTACCGGCAATGTATTCAACCTTGGGCCGTTTACAAAAATACTGATTACCACATCATCAAAGGACATGGCAAATGCCAGTAAACTTCCTGATAAAACAGCCGGTGCAATGAGAGGCATTGTAATATCAAAAAAGGTTCTGATTGGCCCTGCACCTAAATCTCTTGCTGCTTCCTCAAGGGATTTATCAATTCCTACCAGTCGTGCCTTTACCATCATAAAAATATACGGAATACAAAACGTAGTATGTGCAATTACCAATGTTATCATACCGAAAGGCAGATTTAACATGGAAAAGAACACAAGAAAAACCATTCCCAGAATAATTTCCGGTATCATAATCGGAATTGTAGAAAGATATTCCATCATTCCTTTGCTTTTGTATTTCACTCGCGCCATTCCTACAGCCCCTAAAGTTCCGATTACCGCAGAAATCCCACAGCTTAAAACCCCAAGTAAAATACTGTTAAGAAGGGCTTCCTTTAAATCTCTGTCATTCGCTAAAATCTCATACCATTTCAAAGAAAAACCTGTAAAACTGGCTGAAAGTCTGGACTCATTAAAGGAAAAAATCACCACCATAACAAGAGGAAAATACATCAGTAAAATCATAATTGCCAAATAAAGATTTGACCACTTCCATTTCTTTTTCAAAATAATCCCTCCAAATCCTTTACATGAGTAACTTTCCTATATACAAACATCATAAGAGAAGTAAGCATCATCAAAACTACTGCAAGAGCTGCTGCAAAAGGCCAGTTGCTTCCTCTGGTAAGCTGATCCTGAATCACACTTCCCACCAGTACAATCTTATTTCCTCCTAAAATATCTGCGATAAAAAACAGCCCCATAGAAGGAATAAAAGTAAGAATAACCCCTGTCAAAAGCCCCGGCAAGGTAAGCTTAAAGGTGACCGTAAAAAATGCCTTTACAGCATTTGCACCTAAATCTCTTGCTGCCTCTACATAAGACCAATCCATCTTTTCCACACTGGAATACACTGCCAGCACCATAAAAGGCAAGAGAGCGTACACCATACCAATAACTACCGCAGGATAGGAATACAGGATTTTCAACGGTTCTTCAATAATCCCCAGTTTCATCAAGAAACCATTTAAAACACCTTTTGCCTGCAAAATTAAAATCCAGCCATACATACGAATTAAAGAACTTGTCCAAAAAGGTATCATAATCAAAAGCATCATTCGTTTCTTCCATTTTGCAGAAAGCTTCGCCATAAAATATCCGAAAGGATACCCCATAAGTACAATCAACAGGGTGCTAGTAATGGCAAGCTGGAAAGACTGCACAAAGCTTTTTAAATATACAGGCTCTGCAATCTTTTTATAATTTTCCAGCGTAAAACTCCATATTGTGGAAGAACCGCTTCCATTGGTAGCAAAGCTCAGTGCCACCATGTAAAGGAGAGGTCCCACTACAAAACATAAGGTAAAAAGGTAAAGAGGAAGAACAGTAAGAAACAAACCTGATTTTTTCTTTTTCATCTTGCCGCCTCCTACTCTAAATCCACAAATACCGCATGCTCTGGCTTCCAACCCACACAGACCTTATCACCTGCTTTTAAGTCTGCATCCATGCCATATCGGCAAGATACCAGTGTTTTCCCTGATTTCAGTTTTAACGTCAGATGAAGCTGCCCTGCTGTAAAAGATTTATCTTCTAAAACAGCTTCCAGACCATCCTTACACTCTGTACAAACCTTTAAATTTTCTCTGCGTACTGCCAAATTTACCTTCATTCCCTCACGAATTCCAACAATGGGTTCTGCGTACATCATCTGATTTTCTATAAGTACCTGTGCTTCCGTTTCTGTTACTTTCTGCACCACACCGGAAATCACATTTGCATTTCCTACAAAATCCGCCACATAGCTGGTTTTGGGGTGATTGTAAATTTCGTCCGGCGTTCCAATCTGTTCAAATCTTCCATCTTTCATTACTACAATTCTATCTGACATATTAATGGCTTCTTCCTGATCATGAGTAATGTATAAAAAGGTTATTCCCAGCTTTTTCTGTAATCGTTTTAACTCAATCTGCATGGTACGGCGAAGCTTCAAATCCAATGCTCCCAAAGGTTCATCCAGAAGTAAAAGCTTTGGACTATTTACCAGAGCTCTGGCAATGGCTACCCTCTGCTTCTGTCCTCCCGAAAGCTCAGATGGCATACGTTTTTCATATCCTGTCAATTGTACTAATTCTAAGATTTCTGTTACTTTTTCTTAATCTCTGCTTTAGGTACTCTCTTAATTTTCAATCCATAGCCCACATTTGCTTCTATATTTAGATGAGGAAACAGCGCATAATTTTGGAAAAAGCCGTATTCACATCTCTCTGATTAGGAGGAATCGATGTAACATCCTTTCCATCTAAAAAGTACAGTTCCGCTATCTGGTTCTTCCAAACCGGCAATGATGCGCAAAGTTGTGGTTTTACCACATCCTGATGCCCCCTAAAAATTGTAAT
>ENA-OQCW01000605-OQCW01000605.1-human-gut-metagenome-genome-assembly--contig:-NODE-605-length-19303-cov-4.137255_pt1 | contig 19303 bp, 21 predicted proteins | sample MGYA00242767_ERZ504593 | MGnify/ENA primary metagenome ERZ504593 (study PRJEB26092, sample SAMD00036307) | human gut metagenome | host: Homo sapiens | study: EMG produced TPA metagenomics assembly of... | reverse complement strand
CCGGACTGAAACCGGATGTGGATATCAAGGTGGAATATACGGGATTAAGACCGGGAGAAAAGCTCTATGAAGAGAAGCTGATGGCAGAAGAAGGGTTGAAGAAGACGAGGAACGAACTGATCCATATAGGATGTCCGATTCCGTTTGAAGTCGAAGCATTTTTAAAAGAGCTGGAGACATTAATGGGTATGGCATACATCAATGCAGACAATATCCGGGAAAAAGTAGCTGAAGTTGTGACAACGTACCATCCGGCAGGCGAACATGGAAGCGAGAAAAAGGGCGAAGTGTATGAGAGACTGCTGGGGGAAGAGAGTGTGTAAAAAGGCAATATAGGAGTAGGACATATGTCAATTGATAAAAAGAGAATTGGAAAAATATTGAAAGTGACAGCAATTGGCACAGGAGTCACATTTTTTGGGCTTGAATATGATTGCAAAAAGAAAAAGGGGATTCCGTTTTTGAAAAAGAAAAAGATCAGAAAAATCCTTTTGCTGGGAAAAAAGTTGTTTTTGTAGAAGATGAAAGTGATGAAGAGAATGCAGATGGTGTCAGAGGTCATTTGGAAGCAGTTGGAGAAACTAAAAAAGTAAAGGAATTTATGACAGATACATTAAGAGAGCCATAGATGTTGTGCTCTCTTTTGGTGGATTAGTGGTCTTATCTCCTATTTATGCGGGAATTGCAATTGCAATTAAAATAGATGATCCAGGACCTGTATTCTTTACGCAGAAAAGAGTAGGGCAGAATAAAGAATTTTTCAAAATACATAAATTCCGTAGTATGAAAATGAGTACGCCACATGATGTGCCAACTCATATGTTGGGAGATCCGGATCAGTACATTACAAGAGTTGGAAAATTTTTAAGAAAACACAGTTTGGATGAGCTTCCGCAGATTTGGGACATTTTTATCGGAAATATGTCTGTGATTGGGCCTCGTCCGGCTCTTTGGAATCAGGATGTGCTGATTGCAGAACGTGAGAAATATCATGCAAATGATGTAAAACCAGGACTGACAGGCTGGGCACAGATCAATGGAAGAGATGAGCTGGAAATTCCTGTGAAAGCGAAGTTAGATGGAGAATATGTGGAAAAAGAAAGTTTACTCTTTGATATCAAGTGCTTTTTGGGAACGATTGGTAAAGTGGCGAAGGATGACAGCGTGGTTGAAGGTGGAACTGGAGAGATGAGCAAACATAAAGATAAAGCTTTAATCATAACAAATCATTCGTATATGCTTTATCAATTTCGAAGAGAATTGATTCAAAAGATGCAAGAAAATTATGAAGTGGTAATTAGTATGCCTTTTGTTGGACATGAAGAAGATTTTATAGAGATGGGCTGTAAATGTATTAAAACAGATGTAAATCGTCGTGGTATTAACCCATTTACAGATATTAAACTATATAAAACATATAAACAGTTATTAAAAACGGAAAAACCAGATATGGTTATTACATATTCTATAAAACCTAATATATATGCAGGATTTGCTTGCAGATATTTAAAGATCCCGTATTGTGTAAATATTCAAGGATTGGGAACCGCATTTCAAAAGGAACCGATTGCTACAGTTGTTACACTTATGTATAAAATAGCTTTGAAAAAAGCTAAGGTTGTATTTTTTGAAAATCAAGGTAATGCAGATGAGTTTGTGAAAAGGCACATTATAGCAAAGCATAAGGAAACGGTTTTAAATGGAGCAGGAGTGAATTTGAATTTTTATGAATATCAACCTTATCCAGATGAAGAACAGGGAATTCATTTTTTATTTCTAGGAAGAATAATGAAAGAAAAAGGAATAGATGAGTTATTTTCTGTTGCAAAGAAGCTAAAAATAAATATGGTAAGAAGATAGTGTTTGATCTTGTTGGTTTTTTGAAGATGAGTATAAGGAAGTTGTAGAACAGTTAATGGCAGATGATGTAGTAATTTTTCATGGATTTCAGTCTGATCCGAGACCTTATTATACAATGAGTCATTGCATTATTTTACCAAGCTATCATGAAGGGATGAGTAATGTACTTTTAGAAGCAGCATCTACAGGCAGAGCAGTAATTACAACGAATATTCCAGGATGTAAAGAAGCCGTTGATGATGGTATCAATGGTTATCTGTGTAAAAAGATGGATATAGAAAGTCTTGAAGTTTGTATAGAGAAATTTATACGGTTAGATCGTGAAGAACGTAAGAATATGGGGATTGCTGGAAGACAGAAAATGGAAAAAGAATTTGATAAAAAAATGGTAGTTCAGGATACGTTAGATACAATTGAGTGTTAAGCGTTTGGTTTAAAGCAGATGATAAAAAGGAGTATCAGATATGTTTTCACAATATATTCTAATACTAATTTGGATAGGGTTTATGGCAATCATGTCCAATTTAATATACATGAAGCGATTTGAGTTAGTATGTGGAGAAAAAGTAGAGCGATACAGATGGCTATTTGCAATTCTTATATTTGTTCCAATTGTTTGGATGGCAGGTAACAGGGGTTGGTTTGCTGATACAGGACTTTATATTACGAACTATCAAGAAATGCCGAGTAATCTTTTAGAGTTGCCGAATTATGTTGCAAATGTAACGAAAGACAAAGGATTTTCAGCATTGTCTGTTATATTAAAGACTATTCTTGGTTCAGAATACACGCCATACCTTATGGTATTGGCTGCTTTTCAGGGAATATCTCTTGTTTGTTTTTTTAGAAAATATTCTCCAGATTATATTTTGTCTATCTTTTTATTTATAGCATCAACAGATTATCTTTCATGGATGTTTAATGGACTACGCCAATTTATGGCAGTTACCATTATTTTGTTTGCAACACCATTAATGTTAAGGAAAAAATATTTACCATTAATTTGTGTGATTTTGTTAGCATCTACAATGCATCAATCGGCCTTATTGATGATTCCGTTTGTTATAATTGCTCAAGGTGAGGCATGGAATAAAAAGACACTTTTATTTATAGTAGCGACACTATTAGCGGTTGTGTTTGTCGATCAATTTACTAATATATTAGATGATACCTTATCGGGCACACAATATGTGAATGTAGTAAGTGATTATACATCATGGAATGATGATGGAACGAATCCACTTAGAGTTGCGGTTTATTCTATACCTGCAATTTTATCCTTATTAGGAAAAAAACGAATTCAAGCAGAACATAATTTAGTGATAAATCTTTGTACTAATATGTCAATTATATCAATGGGACTTTATCTTATATCGATGGTGACTAGTGGGATATTTATAGGACGTCTCCCGATTTATTGTAGTTTATTTGGATATATTTTATTACCTTGGGAGATTAAGAAGATGTTTACATGGGAATCCAGAAGAATCGCTTATATCGGGCTCGTTGGTGCATATCTAGTATTTTATTATTATTCAATATTTCTTGCTTGAAAGGGGATTTATGAGAACAAAATTTAGTATTATTGTACCAATTTATGGTGTGGAAAAATATTTAGGGAAATGTATAAATAGTGTTCTTGATCAAAGCTATAATAATTATGAATTAATTCTTATTGATGATGGTTCACCAGACCGTTGTCCATTGATTTGTGATGAATATGCAGATAAAGATGAGCGTATTCTGGTCTTTCATAAAAAAAATGGTGGTGCATCATATGCAAGAAATATAGGAATAGAGCAAGCAACAGGAGACTATATCTTATTCCTTGATGGAGATGATTATTGGTTGGAAATAGATTTGCTGGAAAAGGTAAATGAAAGAATCAACCAATTCAATTCTGATGTCATATGTTTAAATTATAAAAAGGTTTATAGCAGTGGAAAAGAATATAAGTATTTTTCTGCAGATACAGATATGCCAGAAAAAAAGATGGGAGAATCATCAGTACAGTATATGATTCAGAATGCTATTTGGACGTCTGCTCCGTGGAATAAAGTTATAAAGAAAAGTTTATTTTCGAAAGGAAATTTGAATTTTATTAAAGGAATTACATCAGAAGATATAGATTGGTGTGCAAGGCTAGCTGTTTTAGCGACAACTTATGATTATATAGAAAAACCATATGTAGGATATCGACAAAGAGAAAGCTCGGTTTCTAAAGCAATGACATATGATAAAGTATGCTGTCTTCGTAACAATATCTTTAGAATAGAGGAAATTGTTGCGAAAGCACAAGGAGAAAAAAAGGAATTACTTATACAATATTTTTCTTACCAATATGGAACATTATTGTTTAATATATCATTATTACAATCATCAACACAGAGAAAACAAATTTGTAAAGAGATTAAGGATTTGTGGAAGGTGCTGGGATTTTCAAAAAGCAAAAAAATAAAAATGCTTAAATTTTTTGGAATGTTTTTTGGTATTGGCGGAACAGTAGAGATATTACATTTAATGGAATGCTTAAAGCGAGGAAAAAATGAAAAGAAAAAAAATAACAGTATTTACTCCAACATATAATCGCGCATATTGCCTTCATAAATGCTATGAAAGTATGAAAAGACAAACGAGTAAAGATTTTGAGTGGCTGATTATTGATGATGGATCTTCTGATGGAACAGATGAGTTGGTAAAGGGTTGGATGAAAGAAGAAAAATCTTTTCCGATCCGTTATATTTATAAAAAAAATGGTGGAATGCATACTGCCTATAATGTGGCATATGAGAATATTGATACGGAATTAGCCATGAATATTGATTCTGATGATTATCTGACAGATACAGCGATAGAAGATATATTAAATTTTTGGAAAAAAATAAAAAAGAGAATGTAGGAGGGATTTATGCCTTAGACCAATATGAAAATGGAGAAATTATTGGCATTTCATTTCCGGAAGATTTAAAAGAATTTCATGGCTGGGGATATAAAACGATTTTTTATAAAAGTAACGGAAAAAAGAAACAGTTTGTAAATCGTGGAGATAAAAAATTTATAGGCGTGACAGATGTTATTAAACAGTATCCTCCTATTCCTGTCTTTGAAGGTGAAAAATATCACAGTTTGTATTATAAACAACATTTAATTGAACGTGATCATACTATCCTGATTATGAATAAGCCGGTATGTGTTGTCGAATATATGGCAGATGGAAGTTCAAATAATATGTATTCACAATATATAAATAATCCAAAAGGTTTTTGCAATGAACGTCGATTTGTAATGAAATATGCCCCTACAATAAAATTGAAGTTTGAGGCAGCAGTGCATTATGTTGCAGAAAGTATGATTGCTAAAGATAGTTGTTATATTCAAAATTCCACCAATAAGCTGTGCACAATTTTTGCTACACCTGCAGGCTTTCTTTTGTATTTGCTTATAAAAGGAAAAACAAAAGCAAAAAGATAGGTTTAAAGAGAGGGAGAGAAAAAATGAAAATAGCAATTATAGTGCCGTATTTTGGAAAAATGCCAAATTATTTCCAATTATTTTTAAATTCGTGCGCTTCCAATAAAAAATTTGACTGGTTGATTTTTCAGATGACAAGGCAAAATATGATTATCCGGAAAATGTACATTTCATTCATATGACTTTTCAGGAGTGTCAAGAGATAGTACAGACCAAATTTGATTTTCAAATTGAACTTAGACGGCCGCAAAAAATATGTGATTATAAATGTGCCTACGGCTTGATTTTTGAACAGTTTTTGCAAGATTACGACTGGTGGGGACATTGTGATTTAGACCAGATATTTGGTGATCTAAAGGCTTTTATTACAGATGACATGTTGAGATCTTATGATAAAATTGGTTCACTTGGTCATTTAACTTTATATAGAAATACGTTAGATAATTGCAAGGTATTTATGAGTCCTTTGAACGGGAGAAGTAGATACAGAGAAGTTTTTGAGTCGCAAAAAGGATGTGCTTTTGATGAGTGGCTGCCAGATAATATAAATGAAATTTATATAAATTCAGGACGACCAATTATGCTTGAAAATAAGGGAGCAGATGTCAATTCATACTATACGCAGTTTTCACTGACAACATTTGATCTTAAAAAGAGAAAATATATACAAAGTGATATAAGAAATTCTATTTTTATGCTTGAGAAAGGGAAATTGTTTCAAGTATATGCCGGCAAGAATGGACTTGAAAAGACAGAATACCCATATGTTCATTTGCAAAAACGAAAGATGAAAGATATAAGATCTGATTTTAATGCAAAAGATTATTATATTATACCGAACTGCTTTGTGGATAAAACGAATAATCCTGGGAAATTATTGTTGAAGAGTAAAAAATGGAAAGTATTAAACTATCAGTATTTTAAAGTGAAAGTACAAAGTCTTAGATATAGACTGAAGAGTGGAGACTGGACATTTTCCAGTGTTTTTAAAATGTAAATCATTTTGAAAATCATGATATATAATTTAACAGATATGGTATTTATATGGTTTTTAAAAGATTTGTGATGAAAATGGAGAAAAAGTTTTAAAGTTAGAGGATGCATGAATGATTAAAATTTTATTTTTAATTCACGATTTATCAGTCGGAGGAGCAGAAAAAGTATTAATCAACTTGGTAAATAATATGGATACAACGAAATTCGATATTACGGTAATGACGTTGTTTGGCGGAGGGGTTAATGAGCAATTTCTCTCGCCTAACATAAGACATATTAACTGTTTCAGAAAAGCAATACCGGGAAATTCCCATCTTATGAAAATATTATCGCCGCAGATGCTGCATAAGTGGTTGATTAAAGAGCAGTATGATATGGAAGTGGCTTATCTAGAGGGACCGTCTGCCAGAATTATAAGTGGATGTCCAAATAAAAATACAAAGTTGATTTCCTGGATACATATTGAACAAAAAACAAGAAAGAATGCAGCCAGAGCTTTTCGAAATTATAATGAGTCGAATAAGTGCTACAGACGTTTTGACCGCATTGTCTGTGTATCTGAAACTGTAAAAAAAGATTTTTGCTCTTTATATTCCCTAAATGCTCCTATCGAAGTTCTTTATAATACAAATGAAAGTGAAAAAATTAAAAAACAATCAACGGATGCTGTGCAAGAGGAACTTTTTCGTAAAGATGAAGTGAATATAGTTGGTGTTGGTAAAGTTGTTATCAATAAAGGCTTCGATCGTATGGCAAGAATATTGAAACGATTGAGGGATAAAGGATATCCTGTACATTGGTATATACTGGGTGTGGGACCTGAGCAGGAGAAAATTGAACGATATTTGCAAGAAAATAACTTACAAAAATATTTTACGTTTTAGGATATCAGACGAATCCTTATAAATATGTTGCCCGCTGTGATTTGTTTGTCTGTGCAAGTTTTGCAGAAGGCTTTTCTACAGCAACAACAGAAGCATTAATTGTAGGTACGCCAATTTGCACAGTAGAGGTATCCGGTATGAAAGAAATGCTGGGTAATAATGAATATGGTATTGTGACAAACAACGATGAAAGCGCATTATATGAAGGTATTGAAAAATTGATAAGCAATCCTCAATTATTGAGGTATTACAAAAGGAAAGCGACAGAACGTGGAAAAATGTTCAGTACAGCTTATACTGTAAAAAAGACAGAGAAATTTTTTTATACTTCAGAGGGAGGAATTATTAAGTGAAACTAGATTTGTTAAAATACCTATTATATAAAAATAAAATCGTTAAGCGTGATACAGAAAGTGGCTATATGTTTGCAGAAGGAAACAAGGTCAATCTGAATGCGTGGATAAATCCGGAAAAAATAATGCGGGTGGGTACAAAATGTAGGAGACTGGCTGTCTCTTATAATTGTTGAAAAGGTTGCAGCACAATATGGAATTGATATTTATAAAAAGGTTTCTAAAACAAAGCATTTATATGCAATCGGCTCTATTCTTTTAGGATGGCAAGATGCAACGATATGGGGATCTGGATTTTTGCATGATCCTACAACCTCGAAACTTTTTAATGAATATGCATTTCTACATCGCCACTTTCATAAGACAGATATTCGTGCAGTCAGAGGCCCTGAGAGCAGAAGAATATTGCTTAAAATGGGACTTCCATGTCCAGAGATATATGGAGATCCCGCTTTATTATTGCCATATTTTTACACGCCGCAAAAGCTGGAGAAAAAAGAGTATGCTTTTGTTCCCCATTTTAATGAGTGCGAAAAATATTCGAAGCATGAAAATGTTATTGCAACTTTTAACAATAATTGGAAAGCGTTTGTAGATAAAATATATAGTTCAGAGTTAGTAATCAGCAGTTCTTTACATGGAGTGATTTTGGCAGAAGCGTACGGAAAGCCGGCTGTTTTGATGGAAAATACAGCGACAACGGATTATTTTAAATATCAGGATTATTATATGGCAACAGGGAGAACGAATTTTCCTATTGCATCTTCAATAAATGAAGCTCTCAGCATTCATGTTGAGAAACCAGATAATGACTTGATGAAGAAGTTGCAGCAGGATTTATTATCAAGTTTTCCAGGAGATTTATATGAATAAATGTTTGTTAGAAATAACAAGGCATATTAAAAAAGCAGGTCTGTATGAGAAAGATCTGCTGGAGAAAAAATCAGAAAATAATAGTTTTCTTTCATTGGTAAAATATTTATTTTATCATATTTAAAAATATCATTATATTATAACGAAAATTATAGTAACAAGAGGGAAATGAATATGAAAATATTAGTAGTTGCTGGATATTGCTTACAAGTTAATTCTTCTGCTAATTTATGCCATATTTCTTATATAAAAGGATTGTTAGACGGCGGATATACAGTTGATTTATTGACAGTGAGTAATAAAAACCAAAATATAGATACCGGTATTAAAATACCGAAAGTTCGCAAGCTGTATACATATAATGCATCTTTGTATGAACAGCTGGGAGCAAGAAAAAATGCGCAGCATGTTCAAGGGACAGAGGCTGTGACATCTGATTCTGCAAATATACATAAAAAGTCCTTTAAATCACAAATAAAAGAAAAGATTCGCAAGCTTTATGGAACCTATGGAACAGATATTATTTGGTATCTTCACGCAAAACGTTGGAAATCAAAAGAAACATATGACTGTGTAATTTCGTTAGCGTATCCGCCGGTCAGTCATAAACTTACAGAAACATTATTAAAGTCAAAGCATTTAATGGCAAAGAAATGGATCCAAATATGGGAAGATCCTTGGTATGCTGATATCTTTGGATTAAGCCATAATGATAAGGTGAAAAAAGAGGAACGCAGACTATTATCTGTGAGCAACAGCGTTTATTATGTAAGTCCTTTGACATTGTTGTATCAAAAAAAAGCTTTTCCTGAGTTTTCAGATAAAATGAAATGGCAGCCATTGCCGTCATACTATGAAAGAAAATTAACATCAATAAATTTTGAAACGCTGTGTTTTGGTTATTTTGGTGATTACAGTCCTCACATTCGGAATTTGAAGCCTTTTTATAATGCAGCGATAAAAATGGGGTTAAATGTAAATATTTGTGGAAATTCGTCTTCAAAGTTCCAAAGTAAGGAATTAGTTAAAGTCTTTCCAAGAATGGGATTGAAAGAATTAGAAGTATATGAAAACCAAGCGAATATTTTAGTGTTTTTATGTAATTTGAAAGGTGGGCAAATTCCAGGAAAGATATACCAGTATGCAGCTACGAATAAATTAGTGCTGTTTATTTTAGACGGAACGAAGGAAGAAAAAGATACGTTGTATAAATATTTTTCTGTTTTTAATCGGTTTATTTTTTGCGACAATAATGAAAAATCTATTGAGCAGACGATATTAAACTTAAAAAACAGAAAGATTGAAAAAAGTTATGTTACACCTCTTTTAAATTTTACACCGATGAGTATTGTTCAAAATATTCTTGAAGGGAAATAGATATGAGTGGTAAAAATATAATAAGTATCATAATTCCAATATATAATGTACAAAAGTTATTAGATCGGTGTATTGAAAGCGTCGTTTGTCAAACATATTCGAATTTAGAAATCATTTTAGTTGATGATGGTTCACCGGATGACTGTCCACATATCTGTGACGAATGGGCAGAAAAAGATTCTCGAATCAAGGTGATCCATAAAAAAAATGGAGGGTTGTCAGATGCCCGAAATGCAGGAATGAAGATTGCAAAAGGAGAATTTATTGGATTTATAGATTCTGATGATTGGATTGCACCAGAAATGTATGAGCGATTGTTTCATGCAATTATTACAGACCATAGTGATATTGCTGCATGTAATGTAAAAATGGTTTGGGAAGATGATTCGAAGAGTAGGATGCTGACGCAGCAAAACAACTGCATTTTGAATAAGGGACAAGCTCAGTCAGCATTGCTGGATGAGTCAATATTAAAACAACCAGTATGGTATAAACTTTATAGAAGATCTATAATTGAGAACATACCTTTTGAAAAAGGAAAGTATCATGAAGATGTTTTTTGGAGCTTTCAAGCTATTGGTAATGCCAGTTATGTGAGCATTATTGATTATGTGGGATATTATTATTGGCAGCGCAGCGGCAGTATCATGGGTGAAAAATATTCTTTAAATCGGCTGGATGCAGTGGAAGGAAAATGCAAGAGACAGGATTATTTCAGAGAATATTTTCCTGAACTTGAGAGCAAAGGTCTTATAGATTTATGGTTTACCTGTTTGTATCATGGTCAGACTGCGCTAAGAGAGCTTAAGAAAAAGGAAAAAACACAAGCTTTGGAAACTTTAAATGATATAATCAATAAATATCCGATTGATAAGGATGACATAAAAGATTTAAAGAACGTTCATCGCATATGGATTTTGCTGGAGAAGATATCTTTTGTGAAAGTCTGTAAAGTAAGAAATTTATTAAAGATTGGTATATAAGAAAGGGAACAGTATGGAAGAATTAATCAGTATAGTACTTCCTGTTTATAACGGAGAAAAATATCTAAGAGAGAGTATAGATAGTGTTTTGGCACAAACTTATAAAAATTGGGAACTTCTGATTGTAGATGATTGTTCTACAGATTCCTCCGCAGCGATTGCCAAGGAATATGCAAGTAAGGACAGAAGAATTTACTACTACCGAAATGAAAACAATCTACGGCTTCCACGAAATTTGAACAAAGGATTCCGATTAGCAAAAGGCGATTATCTTACATGGACTTCAGATGATAACAAATTTAAGCCAATGGCATTGGAGAAAATGTATGATGCCTTAAAAAATAATCAAGATGCTCAGTTTGTGTTTGCTTCCTGCCGAGTAATTAATAGTGAGGGAGAAGAGATCGAATATATTATGGTTGATGACAAACGGAAGAAACAAATCGTTGGCCATAATGTTGTCGGGGCATGTTTTATGTACACCCGAAAGGCATATGAAGAAGTTGGAGAATATAATCCGGATTTTACTTTAGTTGAAGATTATGATTACTGGCAACGTATTTATGCGAAATTCAATGCTGTAGCAATCAGCGATATTTTGTATGAATACAGATGGCATGATGGTGCATTAACCAGTACAATGAAAAAAGATGCTTTTAATAAGACGCTGGAAAAAATGTTATTGAAAAATCGTCCCCTGTTCGGAAAAATCGATGCAGAATCAAACTATTATTTTTATCAGGGATTATATAATTGCAGAAAAAATTTAGATGACAAAAAAAATCCTTATCAATGGAAGTATAGATGGTATTCTATGATTTTTTTATTTGAACATAAAATTCCAGGAAAAATAAAGCGTATGATTAGAAAGGGAAAGCGATGATTACAAAATTAAAAAAATCATAAAAAATATGTTGGGGAGGGGGATCAGTGAACTTGAATATTTAGAAGCGCATGGATTTAGGCATGGCAAAAATTTTCAGTATTATAGTGGGCACCCAATTGATTCAAATTGGCCATGGTTAATATCTGTCGGAGATAATGTAATGTTAGCTTCTGATGTGAGAATATTAGCACATGATGCTAGCACAGGATATACAGGAGCTCGCACAAAAATCGGCTGTGTGACAATTGGAAATAATGTTTTTATTGGTGCCGATTCTATTGTGTTATGCAATACGAAAATAGGAGACAATGTGATTGTGGGAGCTGGGTCTGTAGTTACAAACGATTTACCATCAAATGGTGTGTATGCAGGAAATCCCGCAAAATATATATACAGTTTTGAAGAATATAAAAAGAAACATATGGCGAATGCGGCTACGCATCCTTGTTTTACAGAACATAAGTGGGATGAGTGGAGTAAAGCAACTCCAGAAGAATGGGGAAAGATGAGAGAAAGATTAAAAGATACATTCGGGTATGTGTGATTAAAGAAATAGTATTACACAAAAGGGAGGAAAAATGGAAAAAAGTAGTTTAGAGCATAAAATAATTCAATCTTTACAGGGATGGCGCGCAATTATGATTATAATGATATTTATTCTACATGTGTGTCCTGATAAAATTCCATTGTTGGCAGGTGGAAATGAAACATTATCATTTTTTGTAATTCTTTCGGGGTTTGTTCTTAGCATATCCAATGTAAAGTGTACCTTCTCCATAAAGGGTGTAGTATCATTTGTAAGAAGGCGTATTAAAAAATTTTATCCGTTACATATGCTAATGATTGTTTTATGTGTTTTACTTGATATTTTGACATTTTGTGTTAAGCATGATTTTTCAAAGAGTTTAACTTTAATCAGTAAATTTTTTATAGATAGTATTTTGGTGCAGGCATTTATTCCTAAAGAAGAATGGTACTTTTCCTTAAATGGAGTTTCGTGGTATTTGTCTGCTACGGTATTCTTTTATATTATATTTATTCCAGTGTACCATGGTCTGAAAAATATGCAACCTAGAACTCTGAAAAAATTTATTGGGGGGGGAGGTATACTATATATAGTTGTGATTATCTTATTGCAAAAGCATAATAATTTTACTTTTTGGACATATATTTTTCCAGTATTTAGAAGCATAGAATTTATTACAGGCATTATTCTTGGTATTCTTTTTTCTGCTGAAAAGAAGTGTGAAAAGAAAAATGGTAATAAATTAATGGCAACTTTGTTTGAATTAGTGATTTTGCTTTTGTTTTTGATAGAGCGTATTTTGTGTGAATATACGACATTATATGAAATTCCACATAATTATAAAAGTATTGTGGGTTTTTTAATTGCAATTGGGATTGTATATGTGTTTGCGCACGAAGCAGGGATATTTTCGAAAGTTATTTCAAATAGAGTTTTGATATATATCGGAAATATTAGCTTTGAAATTTACATTATTCATCAAACAGTTATGAAATATTGCGATTTATTTATATATAAGTTCGGTGGTAAAAATTTTAGGATTATATTAATAATTATATCTACGTTAATGTTAGCAACAATATTCCATTACTATGGATGCAATAATAAGAGAAAAAAGGAGCAAAGATAAAATGATTAACTTATATTATCATGGTGGAAGTGCAAATCATGGATGTGAAGCAATTGTACGTTCTACTGCAAAAATATTAAATGTTCCGGTAAGATTATTTACAACTTCTCCAGAAGAGGATATTCGATATGGATTAAAACAAGTTGTGGATATAATTGAAGATAAAGAACAGAGATTAGATAAAAAGTCGGCGTCATATATCTTTAGTGCAATAAGCCATAAGATTACAGGAACAGATTATCAATATATAAAACGTGCGCATAAAGAATTTCTAAAGCAGATTTCCCGTGAAGATATTTGTATGTCTATCGGCGGTGATAATTATTGTTATAATGGCGTAGACAGATTAGGATATTATAATAGAATGCTTCATAAAAAAGGAGCAAAGACCGTTTTATGGGGGTGTTCTATTGAGCCTTCTGTTTTGACAGAGGAAGTTATAAAAGACTTAAAACGATATGACTTGATTACGGTTCGGGAAACACTTTCTTATGAAGGGTTAAAGAACGCAGGTATAGTAGACAATGTTCTTTTGTGTTCTGATCCGGCATTTCAGCTGGATAAGATAGATGTGGACTTGCCAGAAGGATTTGATAAAAGTAATACGATTGGAATTAATGTCAGTCCGTTGGCTGCATCATGTGGAAACTTAGTAATGGAAAATTATCTGGAATTGATGAAATATATTTTGGAACAGTCTTCAAATAAAATTTTATTAATTCCTCATGTGGTAAAACCAGAGACAAATGATAAAGAGACATTAAATGCTTTGATGGAACAGTTTAAAGACAACAGTCGAGTGGCAATGATTGAGGACTGCAGCTGTATGGAGCTGAAAGGAATTATTTCCAAATGCAGATTATTTGTAGGAGCGAGAACTCATGCAACCATTGCGGCATATTCAACGTGCATTCCTACTTTGGTTGTTGGGTATTCTGTTAAAGCCCGGGGAATTGCCAAAGATATTTTCGGAACAGAGGAAAATTATGTTGTTTCTGTCCAGAATTTTACAGACAAAAGTGATCTGGTAAAAGCTTTTCAATGGTTAGAAAAACATGAAAAGCAAACGAAAAATTTTTTAGAAAATAAAATGTCAGAATATTGTCAAAACTCTTTGATTGCAGGAGAGGCTGTCAAAGAACTTGGAGGAATATAATGAAAACGATTGCTATAGTACTTATATCTGTTGCGCTGGCATTATGCCTTGTGAATTATGGTATCGATTATTTTTTCTATTTAAAAAATAAATATTGCCGATTTCATATTGGACGCTGGCAACAGGATGAATGGGAAAAGGCCGTTGAAAAAAGAGCAGTAAAGTGGCTTAAGAAGACGCCAACCGTTAAAATAACAGATAATTCACGTTATATGCTTTTGGATTTCCTGAATGGGAAATATCGAAGTAAAACGATTCAATCGTGGCAAAAAGCAGCGTTAATCCTAGGCCTGCTAGAAGGTCACTCTGAGGCAGAAAAAAAAGCGGCAGAGACGGCAGCAGAAGCGTTGATTGATTCTTCTGGAAATTGGAAAGAATCTCCTGTAGCAGTAGATTGTGGAATGCTTTCTTATGCAATATTAAAAGCTGCTTCGGATCCATTAAAAATAAAATCAGCAATGGATGATTCGATTGCGATTATCAAGAAAAATATAAATTCAGAAGGAATGATCTCCTATACTGCCGGGAAAGATAATCCAGATATGTATGTCGATACAATAGGTCTTGTATGTCCATTTCTGGTTCTCTATGCAAAAGTATTTGAAATCAGCGAATGGGAAGATATCGCTTTTTATCAAATAAAAATGTTCCACCAATATGGATTATATGAAAATACAGTATTGCCAAATCACGCATTCCATATAAAAAGTAAACTCCCATTAGGAGTTTACGGCTGGGGACGCGGTACGGCCTGGTATGTGATTGGACTGATGGATACTTATAAAAATATAAAGAAAAAAGAATATAAAGATTTGCTGAAAGAATGGATTTTTGATGCGGCAGAGAAGTATCTTATTTATCAGAGAGAGGACGGAGGATTTGGCGCAATCCTACAGCGTACGCAGACGTATGACAGCTCAGCAACAGCAACGCTGGCATGGTTTTATATGAACTGTTATAAAATATCCTTGGAGGAAAAATATAAACAGGTTGCAGAAAAGTGCATGAAAAAACTTCTGTCATGTACTAGAATTACAGGAGCAATTGACTGGTGTCAAGGAGATACAAAAGATATTGGTGTATTTGCACAAACATATGATTTAATGCCATTTGCACAAGGAATGACATTGAGAGCACTAAATTTGAAATAAAAAAAGCTAAAATAAGGAAAGTTATGAAAAAAAATCGCGTACAGAATATTCCATCTTGAATATTATGACTGGACTTGGCGGATATATGATTAATACAATTATTGGTCTGATTTGCCGAATGGTATTTACAAGAACACTAGCAGCCGATTATCTTGGAATTAATGGACTTTTTACAAACATTTTGACAATGCTTAGTTTGGCTGAACTGGGGATTGGAAGCGCAATCGTTTTTGCCCTGTATAAACCTCTGGCAGAAAATGATGAAGAGAAGATTGCATCACTTGTTAAGTTTTATGGAAGTTGCTATAAAGTTATTGGAATTGTAGTTGCGGTGATTGGTGTTTTATTAATGCCATTTTTAAATCTTCTGATTCCAGAACAGCCGAATATAAAAGAAAGTATTTATCTCATTTATGGGTTATATTTGTTTAATACAGCAACTACATATTTTTTCAGCTATAGAAGTTCATTGATTATAGCAGCGCAACAAAATTATATTGTCATAGGTATAAACTATTTTATTGCGATTATCCAGAGTATCATTCAGATGATATGGCTGATTGTCACAAAAGAATATATTGGATATCTGATTATTACTTCCATCGGTACGATGGTATACAATGTGTTGATTTCCTATATCGCTAAACGAAAATTTCCGTATATTGTCAAGAAAAATATAAATCCTCTGATTCATGAAGAGAAAAGAGAGTTAATTCAAAATGTAAGAGCTTTGGTTGTATGGAAACTATCAGGGCTTCTTGTAAACAGTACAGATAATATCATTATTACATACTTTAGTGGATTGGCAACAGTTGGAATATCGTCAAATTATACATTGCTAACAAATACTTTGAATTCTCTGCTGAATCAGTTTTTTAATGGAATTACGGCAAGCGTGGGAAATCTAAATGCAAGTGAATCAGTTGAGAAAAAATGCAGATATTTCACACGATTAATCTTGCAAATTATTGGCTTTTTGGATGGGCATCTATCGGAATTTTGTTGTGTCAACAGATGTTGTGTGTCTGATGTTTGGAGTAGATTATGTTCTTCCAACCAGTATTCCGTTTGTCCTAGCATTAAATTTTTATATGGTAGGAATACAAAATGCAGTATGGACATTTGGAAATACTCTAGGACTATTTAGACAAGGGAGATACCTACAGATTGTCACAGCGGGCATCAATTTGGTATGTTCAATCTGGTTAGGTAAAAAGTGGGGATTATTCGGTATTCTCTTGGCAACAGCAATTGCGAGATTATTTACAGGAACCTGGTATGACTCATTTAAACTGTATAAGTACGGATTTGGAAAAAGTGTTTGGCCTTATTATAGAAAAAGAGTATTTTATTTTGTGCTTTTGATAGTTACAGGAGGTGTCTGTTATCAACTAGGTGGATTAGCAACTTTCACAGCAACAGGTAATCTTGTTTTTAAATTTATCATTTGTTGTATTGTTCCTAATTTAATCTTTGGGATTTCTTTTTTATAGAAGTAAAGAATTCCAATATTATAGAAACTTGCTTGGAAGAATTTTAGGGAAGATATATAAGAAAGGAAATTGATATGAAAAAAATTATGTTGGTTTTTGGAACCCGTCCGGAAGCAATAAAAATGTGTCCACTTGTTAATGAATTGAAAAAACGAAAGACAATAGAAACGATTGTCTGTGTAACAGGACAGCACAGACAGATGTTAGACCAGGTTCTGGAGGCATTTCATGTTGTACCCGATTATGATTTGTCTATTATGAGGGAAAAACAAACGTTGTTTGATGTAACAATTAATATTTTGGAACATATTAAACAAGTATTGGAAGAAGTACGTCCTGATGTTGTCTTAGTGCATGGAGATACTTCTACTACATTTGTGACCGCGTTGGCTTGTTTTTACCTCCAAATTCCAGTTGGGCATGTGGAAGCAGGACTGCGGACATATGATATTTATTCTCCTTATCCAGAAGAATTTAATCGACAGGCGGTTTCTATTATTAGCAAGTATAATTTTGCGCCGACGGAACTTTCTAAGAATAATCTCTTGAAAGAGGGAAAAAAGGAAGAGACAATCTATGTAACAGGAAATACAGCGATTGATGCGCTTAAGACAACAGTTCGTGACGAGTATACACATCCAGAACTGGAGTGGGCAAAAGACAGCCGTTTGATTTTAATCACAGCGCATCGGCGCGAAAATTTGGGAGAGCCAATGAAGAATATGTTTCGGGCGATTCGCCGTGTGATGGACGAACATTCTGATGTAAAGGCAGTCTACCCTATTCATATGAATCCTGTTGTACGAGAGACTGCAAATGAGATTCTGGGAGATGATGACAGAATTCACATTATTGAACCATTGGATGTCATTGATTTCCATAACTTTCAGGCGCAGAGCCATCTGATTCTTACAGATTCAGGTGGAATCCAGGAGGAAGCACCAAGCCTTGGAAAACCTGTTTTAGTCATGCGGGATACAACAGAACGTCCAGAAGGAATTGCAGCAGGAACATTAAAATTAGTAGGAACTGAAGAAGAGGTAATCTACAGAAACTTTAAGGAACTGTTGGAAAATCAGGAAAGCTATGAAAAAATGGCACATGCTTCAAATCCATATGGGGACGGAAGAGCTTGCCAGAGAATAGCAGATATTCTGGAGGGAGTGAAATAATTTTTTATATGTAAGTAGGTAATCATCCGTATCTGTTTTGCACTACATTTTTCTGATACAATCACCTCAGAATAAGAAAGGAACTGTATCATTATGAAAAAAGAGGAAAAACTTGCATTGTGGTCTGGACGGATTCATGCTTTTCAAGCAAGTGGGCAATCTTGTAAAACATGGTGCCTGGAAAACCAAATTCCTGTGTCTACAATGGGATACTGGATGCGTAGATTGCGAAATACGGAGAGTCCTTGTGAAACAGATATGATTTTCGCTAAGATGCCAACAGAACAAGAAATTTCCGCAAAGGAAACTGCTAATAGTCTGTCACCAATCCATATTTTTATAGCCGATAGTATTCGTATTGAAGTGATGCCGGATTGCTCACCAGAGCTGTTTCAATCATTCGTAAGTAGGTAATCATCCGTATCATATTCACTTCCTTCGCAATACATCGAAATATATATACCAAAGATTATTTTTTGATCTTTTCTAAGACAGCGCTGATTGAGAGTATAAAACTTTTTTTATAGAAGGTGTTTAGAAGTATATGAAAATGAAAGCCGGCGTTTGGAAAACGATGTTGCTATTATCAGATTCATTTGGAAAAGACAAGTATCGTTATACCATTTCGGACAACGTGTCAGGAATCTGAAAATGTGGATTTGGAAGATGGGCGAACCACTGTGTTTTTAAATACCCGTGGGAAAGAACGAAAGTGAGGTTCCGGGAGAATTGGTCACATTTCTGCAGTACATGAAAGAAGACCTTGAGGGAAGCGAAAAGGAGTTTCACGACCCATATGTGGAGCAGTTACAGAAATTTATCCGCAACGTTAAGGGAAGCCGGGAGATGGAGGAACGCTTTATGACTTTTTGAAGAGATGCTGAAAGAAGAACGGGCTGCCGGATTTGCAAAAGGGCGTGCTGAAGGAGTTGCAGAGGGGCGAATTTCTGAGAGTAAGGATACGTTACTCTTATTTTTGCAGAATCTTGGAAC
>ENA-OQCW01000603-OQCW01000603.1-human-gut-metagenome-genome-assembly--contig:-NODE-603-length-19338-cov-5.403519_pt1 | contig 19338 bp, 21 predicted proteins | sample MGYA00242767_ERZ504593 | MGnify/ENA primary metagenome ERZ504593 (study PRJEB26092, sample SAMD00036307) | human gut metagenome | host: Homo sapiens | study: EMG produced TPA metagenomics assembly of... | reverse complement strand
CACGGGCGGCTCCTCGAGTTCACCGGCCAGAGCCGCCGCGTCAGTGAGGCCCTCATGTTCGGCAGGAACACCTCCGCGCAACCGGAAAAATAAGGAAAATGCATGCAACTGCCTAAACCCGAAAAAATACATGACTAAACACGAAACACCGACTTGACGAAATACATGTATGCGAGCAGGCCGGGCACCGTATGGATCTTCGCGGGCTTGGGTCGTCTGGGCCGTCCGCGCTCATCTGCTGGGGCCGGTACGGCTCGTACATGCCGGTCGCGGGATTCGTGTTGCGCACCAGCTCGCGGCTGGCGGTCGACGCGGGACGATTGAGCGTGCGCGCGATCCCGCGCACGCTCATGCCGGCCTTCCGCCAGTCGGCGATGCTGATGCGCTCGTCCTGGCTCAGATACCTCGAACTGATCTTTTGGGGAATGTCCACGGTGGAACGATACCAGTCCACCGACGGTTTCTCGTTCCTGCCGTTCGATCGTGTCCTTCCGTTGCGCCACACCTTGCCGGTGCGTTTGGACACGCCCACCGCCCGCGCGGCCTGCGTGAAGTTCATGCCCGCCTCGAGATGCTCGACGTACCGGCGTCGCCGCGCCGCGCACATCTCGCCACGCGTCGCGTACTCCACGCCCTCGAACACCCACCTGCCCATCCGATCCTCCTACCGGTCGATCAGATGTTGCAACGATCACTAGAACCTGCCCAGTGGGCGTTTTGTCTGGGGGGGGGGTATCGTTTTCGGCATCGGCATAGGAGCCGAAGGGAAGGCCGGAAGGAGGCTTCGCAAAATATGAGCGGGTCATTTATTGCGTTGAATAGTGTTCTGCATTTGTCCAAGCATGAGCTGGATACGATGAAGGTTCGTTTTGTTGACCGGAATGAAGAAACAACAGCATACAAAGAATATATGAAATCTCCTTCAAATGTTAACGATGGCTGGTTTCTGTGGAGAACGAAGATAGATCGCTTTCGTATAGGAGAGTCGGGTATGTGTCTTATGCGGTTGCCGAAAAATTCTGATTTATGGTTGTTGACAACAATCAAAACGATTGTCAGGGAGCTTGCTCCTAAAGGATCTGTTCCTGGCCCTGCCTACATGGGTGAAGAGTGGTCATCTCTTCGGCCCTTTTATGGTCGTCTGATTATTCGTTATCACAAAAGTCGTCCTGTCTTAGTGCGTCTAAACACCATCATTGATGATCTCACGGTTGATTCTATCTTAAGTAGTGCAGTTACTTGGAATATGGAGTAAAGGTGTGAGCCAGCTATGAAAAAGAAAGCATTATTTATCATACTGGTGGTTGTTCTCCTTGTTCTTGGTAGCGTTATATTTGCAAAAAAATATGAGACTATGCTCAACGATGGAAAAAAGCGCAATGAAGAAATAGGTAAGGCAATAGAGCCTGCTGATGAAACAAATGTGAGCGAGGATAATGATGCGGACAAAGATGATTCCAAAGAAGACAATGATGCCTCCGATAATCCGCAATCAGTGACCAGAGAAATCAATTTCGAAAGTATATTTCATTGCTCTGATCAATACAATTCTGTATTTAGTGGAAACAGCGCTGATGCATATTTTAAAATTGACCGAGATAGAGATGATAACAGTATTGCATATCTGCAATTTAAAGGACCAAATTATGATCGTATGAGGATGTATGGCGGCTATGATTTAGAATCTCATAATTATGCAGTCACGATGGGGCTGGGGTGTATTGCGTGGGACGTCGGTTATGAGCCGGGCTTGGATTCAGGGACTGCTGGTGAACGATTGCGAGGATATCTGGAAGGGCTTGGATTGCAAAATCAAATTGATGAATATTCAGGTATCTATGGCAGTTCGATTTGGAATATAGAGTTCTCACCTTTGACTGATGTAGCACAGGCTCGATGTACGCGCAATAAAGGTTTTACAGTATGCCATATACAAGCAGCTGGAACAGGGGAGTCCACGATTACATATGACATACAGTAATTAATTTATAACAGAATAAACGAATAAAGGAAGTAGAATGAATAGAAAAAATAAATATTATTCTGTTGTTGTATTGGCTTTGATTATTGGAACTCTTATTTCCGCATGTTCGGTTCCATTGGGTAGTAATCCATATGGCACATACGAAGGGATGCTGGAGGATTGTGGTCATGGAGACAACATAAAAGAAATGCAATTCTACTCATTGTCATGTGATTATACCTTCACCATAAATAAGAATGGGACTTTGTCCGCTAATGTCGTTTATTATGATCAAAAAACCGGAGATGAAGTTACAATAGATAGCGTTCCCGGCGAAGTGTGGGGTGGCGCAGGATTGGTTAATATTCAGAATGGGAAGGTCGTTTCGGGCTCTCCAGAAGATAATTGGTTTGATGTCGAACTTAATACAGGAGATACTGTGAGAGTTTCAATTGAAAATAATGACATGACTTTTGACGTTGGAGGCGATCACGAGTTCACTCTTGAAAAGCAGTGAAACATTCGGGGTTAGTAAAGTACAATAATTGAGACTGATGGTTACGTTATTTATGCGACCGTCAGTCTCGAATTTTATGTATGAGAGAAGAGATTTCAACGAAATATAGAGAATAGCCGAGAAAATGTAGTGGCTGAAAGCTGATTCATTTACCACGTGCCGATTGGTGCGGCAATGGCGTTCAGCACCTTCAGCAGGTCCTGCGGGTTCACCCCCACGGACAGTCCGCGTTTGCCGCCGGAGACCAGAATCTGGTCGAATTGCAGGGCGCTTTCATCCAACACAGTCTTATGACGTGTCTTCTGGCCTAACGGCGAGATGCCACCTACCACATAGCCGGATTCACGCATCGCGACCTTGGGATCGGCCATAGAGGCCTTCTTGGCACCTACGGCTGCGGCCAATGCCTTCAGGTCCATATGTCCGCTGACTGGTACCACGCCTACCACACGCTCCGAACCGGTGTCCGCCATTAGGGTTTTGAACACCTGATGCTCGTCGAAGCCGAGCTTGGTGGCCGCTTCCACGCCGTAGCCGTCATCCATATGGTCGTTGGAGTGCTCGTATTCGTATACGTGGAATTCCACGCCCGCCTTCTCCAGTTGGACTGTCGCCGGAGTGGAACCCACGCCCTTATCATGCTTGCTTTTCTTTGCCATGATTACCGTTCTACTACGAAGAGACCCCCGCACAAGGCGGGGGTCTCACAGCTTAGTTCTCAAACGAACCGTAGCGGCCTAGACCGCAGTGGTTCACTCGGAGATCTCAGCGAAGTACAGCAGGGTACGGATCATGTTGGAGGTGAAGCCGTACTCGTTGTCGTAGAAGGACACGGTGCGAGCCAGGGTCACGCCGTCAATGGTGTTGACGTCGGTCTGGGTCGGGTCGAACACGCCACCGTGGGTGTCGCCGAGAATGTCGGAGGAGACGATGCCCTCATCGTTGTAGCCGTAGTACTCGGTGTCGGAGAAGGCAGCCTTGAAGGCTTCGTTGATCTCGTCGGCGGTGGTCTCGGTGTTCAGCACGGTGGTCAGCTCGGTGACGGAGCCGTCCGGGACCTGGACGCGCTGGGCGTGGCCCTGCAGCTTGCCGTTCACGGACGGAACGACCTTGCCGATGGCCTTGGCAGCGCCGGTGGAGTGGGCGATGGTGTTGATGGCGGCGGCGCGCAGGTTGCGGCCGGTCTTGGTGCCACGCGGGCCATCGAGCAGCATCTGGGTGCCGGTGTAGGCGTGGATGGTGGTCATGAAGCCGGCCTTGATGCCGAACTTCTCGTCCAGCAGCTTGACCATGGCGGCCATGGAGTTGGTGGTGCAGGAGCCGGCGGAGACGATCACGTCGGAAGCCTTGAGGATGTCGTGGTTCACGCCGAACACAACGGTCGGGGTGGTGTCATCCTTGGCCGGGGCGGAGATCAGGACCTTCTTGGCGCCAGCGTTGATGTGAGCCTGGGACTTCTCGGCGGAGGTGTAGAAGCCGGTGCACTCGAGCACGTACTCGACACCGTCGTTCTTGACCCACGGAATGTTGTTGGCGTCCTTCTCGGCGTAGACCTTGTATTCCTTGCCGTCGACGATGATGGAGTCTTCGGTGGCCTTGACGTCAACCGGAGTGCCATCGTCATGACGGAAGGTGCCGTGGGTGCTGTCGTACTTCAGCAGGTAAGCCAGGGTAGCCGGGGTGGTCAGATCGTTGATGGCGGCAACTTCAATGTCACCAGCCTGGCCGCCGCGAGCCTGCAGCTCGAAGATGCGACGGAAGGCGAGACGACCAATGCGACCGAAGCCGTTGATACCAATCTTAACTGTCATGTAATTCTCCCTTGTAGGGTGGCCTTGGCGCGCTTTGGCACACCGGGCCATTGTTTACCAACAGTTGCTACTGTAATGCCGACTCTGTACACATGGCAACGTTTCAGCGTGCGTTTTGGGCAAAAATGCCGTATTTTTTGTGAGCGCTCACAATTCGGATTGCCCGCAACCGACATGTGATTTTTCCTCTCCTTTGGAGGAATGTCTCGAATCATCATGAGCAAGCGCGCGGCATGCAAGTCAGCGAACCAGCAGCTTGGACACTGCGGTGTCCAGCTCGCCGATATCGCCGCCAAATTCGTGGAATCGACTCACCTGAGGCAACGCCACCTCGATGGGGAAGGTGACGATCAGTGTGCCGTGCTCCACGCTGATGGCCGCGTCCACGCCGTCGCGGAACTCGTTGCTGACCCCCTGCACCACCGTATTGGTCAGCGTGCCGTCTTTAAGCTCATATTTCAGCCCCGGCTCGTTCACGCCAAGCGAAACATCGGAGTGGGAGAACGCAGACACCATGCGGCCGTCCTCGGGCACCGGATGCGCGGGGAACGAAAGCCTACCATCGGTGATGGCCGTGACGATGAGCCCATCACCATACAGATACCCGCTTGCCCCATGCCGGGCCAATAATGCCATCAGTTGAATGCCGGAAATCGTATGGTCAATGCGGCCGCCCAAACCGCCATAGACATGGAATTCGCGGCAACCCGCCGACCAACCGACCTTCAGCGCGGAGAGCATGTCCGGATCGTCCTCAGCGCGGGCAGGCGCGATGGTGGCGCAGCATCGGTGGCGGGGCCGGGCCGGCCCGCCCAGCCGAATCGAAGTCGCCCACCACCACATCGGGGCACGATACCCAACTGGCGCGTATGGTCGAGCCCGCCATCGGCCGCAATCACATACGCGCCGGCCGGCACCACGGGCGTGCCCGCATAGTATTCGCCCGCACCAAAAATCACGCATACCTGAGTCATGATGCCTACTGTAGCCGGTATCCACCCATCGGCCGGGAAAATGCTGATAGGCTACGCATCAGAACAGTAGTCGATAGGCGCACAGGCAGGGGAGCGGAGCGATGGCACAGATCACCGAGGCAAGCGAACGGCCGATTCTCAAATCAAAGATATTCCTCTACATCACCGAATTCTTCTCCGGCATGTCCGCTGATCTACTTCATCTCGATCAAGGCCAAGCGCATCGCCTGCGTGGTCAGCGCCGTGATCTTCGTGGCCACGTCCTGCGTCTCGCCCCTGACCGGCTTCGCGTCTGGGAAACCAACCTGGCCTATGAGGGCGAGTCCATCTACAACTACCTGCAGGTCAAGAACCTCTCCGACCGCACGATCCTGTCCACCAACGTGCTGTTCGGCGTGCAGTCCGTCACGATGAAAGACAAAGGACTGACAGGTATGTACTACGACACGGCCCTGGCTGCGCCGGCGCTCGCCGACAATGCCAATTCCGCGCTGATCCTCGGCATGGGCACCGGCACCTACGCCCGCCAGCTGAAGCAGTATTATCCGAAAATGAACATCACCGGCGTGGAGATTGACCAGAAGATCACCGATCTGGCCGGCGAATACTTCGATGAGCCCGCCGACATCCCCGTGACCACGTATGACGGCCGAGCCTGGCTCGCCGCCTCGCATGACAAGTACGACGTGATCATGGTCGATGCGTATCAGGACATCACCATTCCCTTCCAGATGAGCTCCACCGAGTTCTTCACCATGGTCAGAGAGCACCTGAACCCCGGCGGCGTGATGGTGGTGAACATGAACATGATCTCGGACGGCCAAGGTTCGATCAACGAGGCGTTGAGCGATACCATCGCCAGCGTGTTCGGCAATGGGAACACACTGACGGCCGACGTGCCGAACACCACGAACCGTGAACTGTTCGCCAAGAAGCCGGGTTCCGGCTCCGAAGAGAACTCCATGCAGCAGGCCTCCAAGGCGCTCAACCTGCGTGAGACCACCTACGAGCGCACCGGCAGCGAAGATCTCGAATGGTATATGGAAGAGGTCGCCTCTCGATTCCGGAAGGTGAACGAACCGGACTCAGCGTCGACTATTCTCACCGACGACAAGGCGCCGGTCGAAGTACTCGGCATGCATGCCATCGATCAAATCATCGCCGATGAGGCCGGCCCATATCGGCAGATTCTCAAAGACGAAGGCTTCGGCGGTCTGCTGCGCGCCGTGCAGTAGGTTCGACACACGGACCGCGAATGTCCGGGCGTATGGTAGACTTTCTATTTGGCTTGAGAAATCAAGAAAGCGGGGCAACCCCACCTGGAAGCCTTTCAAGGCCTCGGGTTCAAGGCAAACAGCCTAGCGATTGCGATATACAACGCGTAATCAGGAATGACGCAAAGAACTGATATGCGTCTGCAGAAGCTGAGCGCATATTGGCGCGGGCTTTGGCTTGCCATGAACCCAAAGCATTGAACAGGACTCCAGCAAAGGCCCTCGCCACGGAATTGAAGTAGAGGATTGGAGTCATCATCAGCGACGAACCACGTATTAACGACGAGATTCGCGTCCCGCAGGTACGCCTGATCGGCCCGAAGGGCGAGCAGGTGGGCGTCATCGCGACTTCCGTCGCGCTGAACCTGGCCAAGGAGGCAAACCTCGATCTCGTCGAGGTGGCCCCGAACGCGAAGCCTCCGGTCGCCAAGCTCATTGATTACGGCAAGTTCAAGTACAACGAGAAGATCAAGGCTCGTGAAGCTCGCCGCAACCAGAGCACCGCGGAAATCAAGGAGATTCGTTTCCGCCTGAAGATTGACGACCACGATTTCGACGTGAAGAAGGGCCATGTGACCCGCTTCCTTAACGGAGGCGACAAGGTCAAGGTCACCATCATGTTGCGCGGTCGTGAGATCTCCCGCCCGATTGGTGGCGTGGAACTGCTGCAGCGTCTGGCCGACGATGTCGAGGAATACGGCACCGTCGAGTCCAAGCCGAAGCAGGAGGGCCGCAACATCATCATGACCCTTGCGCCGAAGGGCAAGAAGGTGCACACCCAGTCCGAGCAGCGTCGTCGTGGCGCCGAGTCCCGCGCCGAGCGTCAGGCTCGCCAGGCGGCTCGTCTCGCGGCCAAGCAGGAGTCTCAGGCTCAGGCCGCGGCCGACGCGCAGTCCGCGATTTCTCAGAAGACTTCCGACAAGAAGCAAACCAGCAAGGAGGGCAGCAATGCCGAAGATGAAAACTAATTCCGCCGCTTCCAAGCGCGCCAAGATCACCGGCACCGGCAAGGTGAAGCATGTCGGTTCCGCCATGCGCCACAACCTCGAGCACAAGTCCGCTCGCAAGCGCCGTGAACTGTCCGCCGACGATGTGCTGCGCGGCGGCCAGGCCAAGAAGCTGCACCAGCTTCTGCAGAAGTGAGCATAGGGCTTACCCGGAAATAACAAGACTTTAGAAAGCTGAGGAATAGATTATGGCACGTGTCAAGCGCGCAGTGAACGCCCACAAGAAGCGTCGCGTTGTTCTCGAGAGGGCTTCCGGCTACCGTGGCCAGCGCTCCCGCCTGTACCGCAAGGCCAAGGAACAGCTGCTGCACTCCTTTAACTACAACTTCCGTGACCGCAAGGCTCGCAAGGGCGACTTCCGCAAGCTGTGGATCCAGCGCATCAATGCTGCCGTCCGCGCTGAGGGCATCACCTACAACCGCTTCATCCAGGGCCTGCGTCTCGCCGGCATCGAGCTGGATCGTCGCGCTCTGGCTGAGATCGCCGTCTCCGACCCGGACACCTTCAAGACCATCGTGGACGCCGCCAAGGCCGCCCTGCCTGAGGACGTCAACGCTCCGGTTGAGGCCTGATTGCTTGAAGTCGTGACTTCACACTAGAAACCCCGCTTCCGAGCGGGGTTTCTTTGTACCATGGGCACTATGACCAACGGATTCACCAGACTCACCGAGCAGTTCCTCGTCCACATCGGCGTGGAGCGAGGGCTCGCCACGGCCACCGTCACCGCCTACGAATCCGACATCGCCAAATACATTGATTGGCTCGAAACCCGCGGCATCCACGAACCGGACGCCATAACCAAACAAGACGTCGAAGACTACATCGCCGCCCTTGACCAGGCGGGGGAGTCCGCCCGCTCCAAAGCCCGAAGACTGGCCTCGATCCACGAATTCCACCGTTTCGCGCTCGGTCAGCACGCGGTGACGGCGGATGTTTCGGCCGCAGTCAAGGCGCCCAAAGGCGCCAGCACCCTGCCCGACGTACTCACCGTGGACGAGGTAACCCGTCTGCTCGACGCGGCGGCAGTCGGCGGCTCAACCGATCCGGTGGTATTACGGGACAAGGCCCTGCTCGAATTCATGTACGCCACCGGCTGCCGCGTCTCGGAAGCTACCGGTGCGAATCTGGACGACATCGACCTGGACGAGCACATCGCGCGACTCATGGGCAAGGGCTCCAAGCAGCGGCTTGTGCCATTGGGCAGTTACGCATGCCGGGCCATCACCGCATACCTCAATGCGGGGCGTGGCGAGTTGGAACAGCGCTCCAGCGCCAAGATTCCCGAGAGGCGCGCACTGTTTCTCAACAAACGCGGCAAGCGCATCTCGCGGCAATCGGTATGGGAAATCGTCAAAGCAACCGGGGAGCGGGCCGGCATCACCAAACCACTCCATCCGCACACCTTGCGCCATTCCTTTGCCACGCACCTGATCCAAGGCGGCGCGGACGTGCGCACCGTGCAGGAACTGCTCGGGCACGCCAGCGTGACCACCACGCAGATCTACACGCACGTAAGCCCTGAAACCCTGATCGAAACGTATCTGACCTCACATCCCAGAGCGCGGTGAGACACACCATTTTGCGACGCGTCCGCCCATAGCGGAATCGCGGCGGGGGAGCACCAAAGTCGGCCGGAAATTCAAGGCGTGACAATACAGTACATAACAGCGAACCGTCAGCCAGGAAGAGGTATTCATGCTGCAGATCAAATCGATCTCGAAGCGCTATAAAACCGGTGATTTCGTTCAGCAGGCGCTTGACAAAGTCAGCCTGAACCTACGCGACAGCGAATTCGTCGCGATTCTGGGTCCCTCGGGTTCCGGCAAGACCACCTTGCTCAACATCATCGGCGGCCTCGACCGGTATGACGACGGCGATTTGGTGATCAACGGCATCTCGACGCGCCAATACAAGGATCGCGATTGGGATTCGTACCGCAACCACACCATCGGCTTCGTGTTCCAGAGCTACAATCTGATCCCTCACCAGACGATTCTGTCGAATGTCGAACTCGCGCTGACGATTTCCGGCATCGGCAAGGCCGACCGTCGCGAACGTGCGCGCAAGGCGCTGGAGAAGGTCGGACTCGGCGAACACATCAACAAGAAGCCAAACCAGCTGTCCGGCGGCCAGATGCAGCGCGTGGCGATCGCCCGCGCACTGGTCAACGACCCGGACATCGTCCTGGCCGACGAGCCGACCGGCGCGCTCGATTCGGACACGTCCGTGCAGATCATGAACCTGCTCAAGGACGTGGCCAAGGACCGCCTCGTGGTCATGGTCACCCACAACCCCGAACTTGCGGAACAATATGCCACGCGCATCGTCAACCTGCGCGACGGCGTGATCCGCTCCGACTCCGACCCGTTCGTCGTGGACGAGACGGCCGAACAGCCGGCCGTGTACAAGACGATGGGCCGCGCGTCGATGTCGTTCGCCACGTCGCTGGCGTTGAGCTTCAACAATCTGAAGACCAAGAAGGCGCGCACCCTGCTGACCTCGTTCGCCGGCTCGATCGGCATCATCGGCATCGCGCTGATTCTATCGGTGTCGACTGGCGTGAACACATACATCAGTGACATCCAGCGTGACACGATGACCGCCTACCCGATCACCGTCGACTCCCAGACCTTCGACCTGAGCAGCATGATGGGCGGACAGATGGGCGGCGATGACGGATACGGCGGCAAGACGCACAAAACCGACGGCATCTACCCGGACGACCGCAGCGTCAAGCAGGCGTCCAGCCTGACCAGTTCGATTACCGAAAACAACCTGACCCGCTTCAAGAAATACCTGGATAATTCCAAGAGCGAGATTCACCAGTATGTGGGTTCCACCGGCATCCAGTACACATATGACGTGAAATTCTCCGTGTTCGACCACGACCCCGACGGCACGCTGGTCAATGCGGACGGCGTGACGATCGGATCCAGCGACTCTGCCTCGATGGCCTCGCAGATGGCGTCCACAAGCTCGTCCGGCATGTCCGGCACCTCGTCGATCACCTCGCAGCAGATGTCGATGCTGACCGGCAAAACCGATGAGAACGCCGCGCCCGACTCGTTCAACGAGATCATGCCGGGAGCGGACGACAGCAAGCTCGTAGGCAAGGTTATCACCGACAACTACCAGGTGGTCAACGGTTCATGGCCGAAGTCCAAGGATGAAGTGGTGCTGGTGCTTGACGACAACAACAGCGTGCCGCTGACCACGCTGTACGAGCTCGGCCTGCTGCCCGCCTCCGATTACCACGAGATGATGTCCAAGCTCAACGCCGGCGACAAGGTCAGCACTCCACAAGACAAGATCGACTATGCTAAGGCCCTCGATCAGACGCTGTACATGATTCCGGCATCCGACCAGTACGTCAAGGGCGATGACGGCCACTACCGTTTCATCGGCAACGACAAGGACGAAATCGAACAGCGCCTCGAAACGGCCACCAAACTCAAGGTGGTGGGCGTCGTCAAGGCGAAGAAGGATGCTTCGGCCACGCCGTTGGCCGCTGGTGTGGGGTACGCGCGCGCTCTGACCAATGATTTGATCGACCGTGCGGCCTCCAGCGCCATCGTTACCGATCAGAAGGCCAACCCGAACACGAACGTGCTCAACGGCATGACGTTCTCGCCCTCGGACGATGCCACCAAGGTGGCCGACGCGCGCACCTACGTGGCTTCGCTGGGCGTGACGCAGAAGGCGAACATGGCCAAGTCGATGATGAGCGCCGGGCAGCAGTCCGGCACGGGCGCATCGGACGCCGCTGGTGCTGGTGCTGCAGGTGTCGCTGGCGCGGCGGGTGCCGGCGATCAGGCCGCCGCCATGGCCGCGATGAGCGAACAGCAGCTCGCCGACAGTTTCGACGCGTATATCGCCACGGCTTCGAACGACGTGCTTGTCGCGATCTACGACCAGTACGTGTCGACCGGCACCTACGACGACAACCTCGCCGCATTCGGTGTGGTGAGTCGTGACGCGCCCAGCTCGATCAACATCTACGCCGACAGCTTCGAAGACAAGGACCACATCGCCGACGCGATCACCGACTACAACAACACCGTCTCGAAGAAAGACAAGATCACCTACACGGATTACGTTGGGCTCATGATGAGTTCGGTGACCACCATCGTCAACGTGATTTCCTACGTGCTTATCGCGTTCGTGTCCGTCTCGCTGATCGTCTCCTCGATCATGATCGGCATCATCACCTACATTTCGGTGCTGGAGCGCACCAAGGAAATCGGCATCCTACGCGCAATGGGTGCCTCGAAGCACAACGTATCCCAGGTGTTCAATGCGGAGACCGGCATCATCGGCCTATGCTCCGGCCTGTTGGGCGTGGGCTTGACCGTGCTGCTCAATATTCCGATCAACGCCGTGCTACACCACTTCATCGGCAATGCGGACGTCAATGCCGCCCTGCCGGTGACCGGTGGCGTGGTGCTGGTGATCCTAAGCGTGGTGCTCACGCTGATCGGCGGCCTGATTCCCTCGCGTAAGGCAGCCAAGCAAGACCCGGCCACCGCACTGCGCACCGAGTAAGCGCATCGACATAGTACGAGACGAGATCCATAAACCTCGGAACACTGGAATACCAGCGGCAAAACGGTGTTCCGAGGCGAGCCCGGCGAGTACATTAGGATGGGCGAGCAGGTATTCCCGACAAAGGGGGCGAGGGCAACGATGGACGACTGGCGAGATACCCGCGATAAAGACAGCGCATTCCGTCAAGGAACGCTGCCTATGACAGGAACGTATGTCGTTGCACCCCCAGCGAACCCGGATGTTGATAAGGTAGACAGTATGCCTACCGATTTGCTTGGACGTGAATACGAAACCTTCCCCGCACCCGAACCGCTGCAACAGCACGGTCCGGCGCGTGTCATTGCCATGTGCAACCAGAAGGGTGGTGTAGGTAAGACCACCAGCTCCATCAATATCGCCGGTGCGTTGGCCCAGTATGGCCGCCGCGTGCTTATCGTCGATTTCGATCCGCAGGGTGCCGCCACTGTGGGACTGGGCGTCAACGCGAATACCGTGGAGAACACGATTTACACCGCGCTGTTCGATATTTCCGTGGACCCACATGATGTGGTGCAGCACACCGCATTCGAGAACATCGATGTGATTCCGGCGAACATCGATTTGTCCGCCGCCGAGGTCCAGCTGGTCACCGAAGTGGGCCGAGAGCAGATCCTGAACAGCGTGCTGCGCAAGCTCAAGTCGGAATACGATCTCATCATCGTCGACTGCCAGCCATCGCTCGGCCTGCTCACCGTGAACGCGCTTGCCGCAGCTGATGGCGTGATCATTCCCGTGGCCGCCGAATTCTTCGCCTTGCGCGGTGTGGCCCTACTTATGCAGTCCATCGAAAAAGTGCAGTCCCGCATCAATCCCGCATTGGAAGTGGACGGCGTGCTCATCACCATGTACACCAAGACACTGCACTGCGAAGAGGTCTGCCAGCGCGTTTACGAGGCGTTCAGCGAAAAGGTGTTCCACACGTTCATCTCCCGCTCCATCAAACTGCCCGATTCCACGGTTGCCGCCGCGCCCGTGGTGGTCTATGCACCTGAGCACAAGACATCAAAGGAATACCGTGAGGTGGCACGTGAGCTCATTGCTCGCGGCATCGTGGCGTAACGATTGTTTCGATAAACGATGAATGAGACTTCCCTTTCTCGGCTCCCCTCTCTGAGGGAAGCTGGCTCGCGTAGCGAGGCTGAGGGGAGCTCCGCGGAAGCCGAAATCAGCACGGAGGAATCCGCCACTTCCGGCTTCCGGGTCAACCTCGAAGTCTATTCCGGTCCGTTCGATGCCTTGCTCGGCATGATCGCCAACAACAGACTCGAGCTGACCGAAGTTTCCCTCTCCTCGATCACCGAGGAATTCCTGACATACGTGCGCGGGCTCGATTTCACAAAAAACATGGATGAGGCCAGCGCCTTTCTCGATATCGCCTCTATTCTGGTCGAGGCCAAAAGCGTGGCGATTCTGCCCGGCGGCGAAGACAGCCAGCACGACGAGCAAAGCCTTGAAGCACTGCGCGAACGCGATTTGCTGTTCGCCCGACTCCTCCAATACCGCGCCTACAAGCAGGCCGCCGGTGATTTCCGGGCGCGTATCGCCGCCAATGCCGGCCGATTCCCGCATCCGGCGGCCATGGACGAGGGCATTGCCGCCATGCTGCCTGAGCTGGTATGGACGCTGACCCCGCTCGAACTCGCCCAACTGGCCGCCCAGGTCATCGCCAACGCGCCCGCCTCCGAAGTATCGATCCACCAGCTGCACGTGCCGCTGGTCGATCTGCGGGCCCAATCGCTGGTGGTGCGCGACCGGCTGATTGCAGCACTGGAATCCAAGGGCGACCAGTCGATATCGTTCAGCGAATTGACCCGGGACTGCACTTCTCGTATTGAGGTGGTGGCTCGGTTCATGGCCGTGCTCGTGTTCTTCAAACAAGGTGTGCTGCAGTATCAGCAAGATGGTCCGTTTGCCGAACTGCACCTGAGGTGGGTACCCGGCGTAGCCGAAACGATGAACGACGTGAACATTTCCGAAGGCGATTTTGCGTAAGGACGGCGACTGGTGACTGAACGGATTGACGCAACGAATACAACCGAACACATGGCGGATGCCGAATCGACGGCTGAATCCGCAAAGGCCGCGGTGAGGGGAGTGGAGGAGACGCACCCCGAATACGTGGATTTCACGGTAGACGATTTTACCTTAGTTTCTTATTATGTAAATTCGCTTTCTTCGCACGCTCGCGGGCCAGCTTCGTAACACCGGCGATCGCCTTGCGCTCTTTCTCGGACTCCAAGATCTTCTTCAGCAAAAGCTCCGAAGTCTCCATATTCTTATGCAAATAGTTATCCAGGTCATTCTTGATGAAATCACCGATAAACTTCGCTACCGTAGGGCCGTCCGGTCCTATATCTTTCGAGCCGAGCTTGGTCTTTGTCTGGCTCTCGAATACAGGCTCCTCCACTTTTATGCTGATAGCGGCCACGATACCCGCACGAATATCCGAATACTCGAAATTCTTATTGTAATATTCCTTGATGACACGACCTACAGACTCCTTGAAAGCGGAAAGGTGCGTACCGCCTTGGGTGGTATGCTGGCCGTTCACGAACGAATAATATTCCTCTCCATATTGGTTGCTATGCGTGATAACCACCTCTATATCCTCCCCTTTCAGGTGGATGATCGGGTAAAGAGGCTCGGTGGTCATATTCTCGTTCAACAAATCCACCAGACCGTTGCGGGAATAGAAACGCTTGCCGTTGTAAATAATGGAAAGTCCCGAGTTCAAGAAGACATAGTTCTTTAATAGCCCCTCGATAAACTCGTCCTTATAATGATAATCCTTAAAGATCTCCCGATCCGGGACAAAAAACACCTGCGTACCGTTCGCCTCCCCGGTCGGTTGGATATCCGATTCCTCCGTGACGATCGCTTTACTATATTCCACCCGCTTACACTCTCCGTCACGGTAGCTGGTTATCAAGAAATAACTACTCAAGGCATTCACAGCCTTGATACCCACACCATTCAAACCCACGGATTTCTTAAACGCCTTGCTATCGTATTTAGCGCCGGTATTCATCTTGCTAGACACATCCACGACTTTACCCAGAGGGACACCACGGCCATAATCCCGTACGGCTACCGTACCTTCCTCGATAGTCACCTCGATACTTTTGCCATACCCCATCATGTACTCGTCGATAGAGTTATCCAGCACCTCCTTCAACAACACATAGATACCATCATCGGCATAGCTACCGTCCCCCAGTTTTCCGATATACATACCGGGACGCCGGCGGATATGCTCCATCCAGTCCAGTGTCTTGATGTCATCATCGTTATATTCCGTAGGTTGTTGTATCGTTGAATTCAGCTCATCCATATCTCTTATAACTTTTTAATATATGCTCTTCTTGATTTATGATGCTCTCGCTTAAAATAATCCCATTGCGCTTGTACGGCGCTATTCGTCTCCAGCTCCGGGTTACTCTCGGCGTAAACGGCACCGATACGCTTATAGACAGGAATCAAGTCATTAAATAATAAAGCGTTCACGCCTTTACTTTGATATTCCGGCAAGACTCCTGTCAAATACAGGTCGATTACTTTCGGTTTGCTCTTCAACGCTTTCAGCAAATGAATCCACCCGAAGGGTAACATATGCCCACGAGCCTTTTGTAAGGCTCTCGATAGGTTGGGCAGGGAGATGCCAAAGCCAACCACCGCATTATCCTCTTCCCTTACGATCAGCGTTACCAAATCATAACGCAGCATAGGGATATACATATTGATATAATAATCGATCTGCTTCTCGGTCAATTGCGCGAAACCATACAAGGGAGCGAAAGCCGCGTTCAATGTATGGAATACCGGACGGGCGTAAGGCATAATCTCCTTAGCGTTCTTGAACTTCAGCACCTTCAATCCGTATTTCTTCTTCACGATCTCGCCGATACGCAAATGCTTCTCGGGAACGCCATCCGGTATATAGATCTTAAATTCATGCCAATCTTGATCCTTTCCGTATCCGATACGCTCCACTTGCTTGGGGTAATAGGGATAATTATAAATTGTAGCCATCGTACCGATCTGATCGAAACCCTCGATCAACATACCCTCGTGATCCATATCGGTAAAGCCCATCGGACCGTGGATCTCCTCCATGCCTTGTTCGCGGGCCCATTTCTCGACAGCACCGAAAAGGGCATCAACCACCTCGTCATCATCAATAAAATCAACGAAACCAAAGCGGGCACGTTTCTGTCCCCAAGCCTCGTTACTCGGGCGATTCACCATACCAGCGATACGGCCTACCACCTTCCCGTCCTTATAGGCAAGGAAGTAAATAGCGTCGCACACCTCGAACGCCGGATTTTTACTTTCTTATCCAGCGTCATCATCTCTTCCTCTATTAAACCCGGTACGTGATAGGGATTACCCTTGTATAATTCGATATTGAACTGACAAATTTCTTAAGCTCCTTCTTACTGGTAACTTCTCTTATCTCTACGCTCATCGGTAATTTTATTTAAGCGGCAAAGTTACATAAATAATCTTTTATCATGGCATTATAAAACAAATTTATACCTTTGTAAACTCAGATTCATAGCATACCATGAAAAAATAGTTATTAAATTAATATTGGCATTTATCGTGTTTGAAGGAACCTCTTGTATAAACGATCCTATTATAATCAGCCCCGATCTGGCGTTTCGGGCGGAAGCTACTACAGGGGAGGGATCGATTTGGCATCCCGATCGCAATACACTTTTCTGGGTAGATATTGAAGGAAAGACGTTATATGAGTATATACCGGACTTGCAAAACTGCCGTTCATGGCAGTTCGACCGCATGGTCTCTACCGTCGTACCGGAAACGGACAGTACGGTAGTCGTCGCTTTACAAAACGAGATCATACGTGTAAACCTAACGGATGGGAACACGGCATCTATCGCCCCAAATCCCGGACAATAACGGGAAGATTCGTTGCAACGATGGGAAATGCGACCCGTCCGGACGCTTATGGATCGGCACCATGGGATTTGGCGCGCCTAAAGGGGCTGCCAGCCTTTATTGTGTATGGGCAGACGGAACCGTCGAAACAAAGTTGACAAAAGTCACGATCTCCAATGGGATCGTATGGTCCGCCAACAAGAAATACATGTATTACAACGACACACCTACCCGTAAGATCATACGTTTCCGGTATGACGATAGCTCCGGTGACATATTGTACGATGGCGTAGCCGTAAATATACCCGAGGGCACCGGCTCCCCGGATGGAATGACGATAGATTGCAACGACAACCTTTGGGTGGCTCAATGGGGAGGTGGCGGTGTTTATTGTTACAATCCCTATACCGGCGACCTGTTGACAAAAATTGTCGTACCGGCCCCCCACGTAGCGTCATGCGCTTTTGGAGGGGATAAGCTCGACACGCTTTATATAACGACTGCCCGTGCCGGATTGAGTGAGGAACAGCTTGAGGAATATCCACTAAGCGGTAGCGTATTCTGTTGCAAGCCCGGAGCGAAAGGGGTGCCGGCGAATTGTTTCCATTAAGAATCCGCGAGCTTAATAAATCTAATTAACACAATTGTCAACCAAATATCAATTTAAATTGTTTCCTTTGTAGACATGGCGTGCAAAAGACGAGGCGTGCCCCGTCTCCACAAAAACAAATGCAAATAATTATACAGAATGGCAAAGAATAGACCAGCAAAAAAGAATAACAATAAGGAGAAAAAAGGAAAAAAGGAAAAGGGAGTTGGTAAACGATATGAAAAAGAAAGCGATGAATCCAAGCCATCATTTCCGTATTCCAATCCTCTCCCAAAGGAACCTTTCAACTATAAACAAATCAGCAAGATCATCGGAGTCGAGAACCAAGTGCAGAAATTGCAGGTGGTAGACATCCTGTATGACTTGTCCGCCGAGGATATCATCACCGAGATCGACCGTGGCCGTTACCGTCTCAACGGATTGGGAACCCTAGCCGTAGGAACTTTCGCACGCCGCAGCAATGGAAAGAATTCTTTCATCCCTGAAGACGGAGGTACGCCGGTATTTATCGCTGAACGTAATTCCGGGCATGCCATGGATGGAGACAAAGTGAAAGTACAGCTTTTCGCCAAACGTAAAGGTGCCGAGCCGGAAGGTGAGGTCGTGGAAATCCTTGAGAGCAAGGAGCGTACTTTCGTAGGTAAACTTCAAGTAGCTAAAGGCTTTGCCTTCTTGATTACGGAAAACAAGACGTTGGCTAACGATATTTTCATCCCTAAGGATAAACTGAAAGGGGCAAGAACGGCGACAAAGCGATCGTACGTATCGTGGAATGGCCGGATGAAGCCAAGAATCCACTGGGTGAGGTCATCGATATATTAGGTATCGCCGGACAGAATACCGCCGAGATGCACGCGATCCTTGCCGAATTCGGATTGCCTTACAAATATCCTTCCTCGGTAGAAAAAGCGGCGGATAAGATCCCGGAAGCGATCTCTCCGGAGGAAAATTGAGAACCGGGAGGATTTCCGGGGGATAACAACCTTCACGATCGACCCGAAGGACGCGAAAGACTTCGACGACGCCCTTTCCGCACGCCGTTTGGATAACGGGAACTGGGAGGTTGGCGTACATATCGCCGACGTAACACATTATGTGAAAACGGATGGTGTCATCGATAAAGAGGCGCAAAGCCGTGCGACTTCCGTTTATCTGGTAGACCGTACGATACCGATGCTTCCTGAGCGACTTTGTAACCAAATATGCTCTTTACGTCCCGACGAGGAAAAATTATGCTTCTCCGCTGTCTTCGAACTAAATAGCGATGCCGTGGTACAAAACTCCCGGATCTGCCGCACGATCATCAAGAGCGACCGCCGCTTTACCTATGAGGAAGCACAAGAGGTGATCGAAACCGGCGAGGGAGATTATAAAGAGGAGATTCTAGCCTTGAACGACCTTGCCAAGAAATTGCGGGAACGTCGTTTCAAGAGTGGCGCTATCAACTTCGACCGCTATGAGGTTAAATTCGAGATCGACGAACAAGGGAAACCAGTCCGTGTTTATTTCAAGGTCTCAAAAGACGCTAATAAGTTAATCGAGGAGTTCATGCTATTGGCAAACCGTACCGTAGCAGAGTTCGTGGGCCGTCCTCCTAAAGGAAAGACTAAGAAGACATTTGTTTATCGTATCCATGAGCTTCCGGACCCAGATAAAATGGAGAATTTCGCCTCTTTTATCCGTCGCTTCGGCTATA
>ENA-OQCW01000602-OQCW01000602.1-human-gut-metagenome-genome-assembly--contig:-NODE-602-length-19339-cov-4.013117_pt1 | contig 19339 bp, 18 predicted proteins | sample MGYA00242767_ERZ504593 | MGnify/ENA primary metagenome ERZ504593 (study PRJEB26092, sample SAMD00036307) | human gut metagenome | host: Homo sapiens | study: EMG produced TPA metagenomics assembly of... | reverse complement strand
TGGTCAGTGTGCAGCGGATCTTGTTATCATTGAATTTTTTCTATTTTCATAACATCACATCCTGTCTGTTTATTATCTAAAGATGCTATTTTCTCTTTTACATTATATACTATGCGTGATAAGCTTGTAAAGACGGAATAGTTACTTTTCATAATCTGGTTGATTATGGTAAAATAGAAGACAGCGGAAGGAGTGTACCATGCAGAAAGATTTAACACAAGGTTCTATTACAAAGACATTTATTGGCTTTTTGCAATGCCCATGATTGCGGGGAACTTGTTGCAGCAATTTTATAACATAGCAGATACTTTAATTGTAGGGCGTTTTTTGGGAGCAGAGGCTTTAGCGGCAGTTGGTTCGTCTTACACTTTGATGACGTTTTTGACATCTATACTTTTGGGCTTATCCATGGGGAGCGGAGCAGTTTTTTTCCATCTATTATGGTGAAAAAAATGAAGAAAAATTAAAAGAAAGTATGGTAGCTGCATTTTGGCTGATTTTAGTAGTGGCTTTGGTACTGAATGTAATTATTTTTCTATGTATTCACCCGATTATGAATTTTTTGCAAGTTCCCGAAGAAATTTATGACATAATGAAAGAGTATCTATGGATTGTTTTCTGTGGGATTTTTGCTTCTTTTTTATATAATTATTTTGCATCTTTACTTCGCGCTGTGGGAAACTCTATGGCACCGTTAATGTTTCTGGCGGTGAGTGCAGTGTTGAATATTATTTTGGATTTATGGTTTGTGTTGGGACTTAAATGGGGTGTAGCAGGGGCAGCAGCAGCTACCGTGTTTTCACAGTATGTGGCGGGGATTGGAATATTTCTTTACAGCGGAATAAAGCTGCCTTATTTTCATGAAATTAAAAAATATATACGTCCGAAAAAAGAAATGATGAAAGCAATCGGGCAATTTTCCTTTTTTGACTTGTTTGCAGCAATCTGTGATGAATTTAGGAATTCTTATGGTACAGGGACTTGTAAACAGCTTTGGAACAGTGATTATGGCGGCTTTTGCAGCAGCTGTAAAAATTGACTCTTTTGCTTATATGCCGGTGCAGGATTTTGGGAATGCGTTTTCTACTTTTGTAGCTCAGAATTATGGAGCGGGGAGAGAAGATAGAATAAAAAAACGGAATTAAGAAAGCAGTCCGTCTTTCTGTGGGATTTTCTCTGTGTATTTCTGCGGTGGTATTTATTTTTGCAAGACCTTTGATGATGATTTTTATAAGACCTGAGGAAACGGCAATTTTGAATGCAGGAGTGGAGTATCTGCGGATAGAAGGTGCTTTTTACAGCGGAATTGCTTGTCTGTTTTTGCTGTATGGATACTATAGGGCAGTAAAAAAGCCGGGGATGTCATTAGTGCTTACCATAATTTCCCTTGGAACGCGAGTAGCGCTGGCTTATGTACTGTCTGCAATTCCACAAATCGGAGTAACAGGAATTTGGTGGTCTGTACCTATTGGGTGGGGGCTGGCTGACTTGGCAGGATTTTTATATTACAAAAGGTTAAGAAAAATCTAAGCACACATTTTATTTGCAAATAGAATATGCTTAGAACATTACTATTGTCCAAATTGATAATAGAAGTGTAGGAGGAAATTATGGAAACAAATCATTTGGCAGTGGGTATTTTGGCTCATGTTGATGCAGGAAAGACAACCCTTGCGGAGGGAATTTTATATCATACAGGCAGTATTCGAAAAGTAGGGCGTGTAGATCATCAGGACGCATTTTTGGATACCTATGCTTTGGAAAAAGAGAGAGGTATTACTATTTTTTCCAAGCAGGCAGGTTTTACATTAAACAAGAAGAAAGTTGTCCTTTTGGATACACCAGGACATGTGGACTTTTCAGCAGAAATGGAAAGAACACTACAGGTGTTGGATTATGCAATTCTTGTAATTAGTGGCGCTGATGGCGTGCAGGGACATGTACAGACTTTGTGGAAGTTACTGAAGGAATATGAAATTCCTGTGTTTCTTTTTGTTAATAAAATGGATCAGGAGGGAACTGATAGAGAAAACCTGCTTTTGGAACTGCAAAGCAGGTTGGATAAAGCATGTGTTGATTTTACTTTTTCTAAGGAAAACAATTCTGAATTTTTGGAAGAACTGGCAGTTTGTGATGATGAAGTTCTTGAGAAATATTTAGAACAGGGAAAAGTCCCTACATCAGATATTCAGAAGATGATAAGAAGACGGCAGGTTTTTCCCTGCTATTTCGGTTCGGCATTAAAACTTCAGGGAATTCAGGAATTTTTAGAAGGATTGGATATATACACAAAATGTCCTCAATATGGTGATACATTTGGCGCAAAGGTGTTTAAAATTTCCAGAGATGAAAAGGGAAACAGACTGACACATTTAAAAGTGACAGGTGGAAGCTTGAAGGTGAAGCAGATAATTAAGGGAAGAGACTGGGAGGAAAAGGCAGACCAAATCCGTGTGTATGACGGAGCAGGCTTTTCTTCTGTAAATGAGGCTCTTTCAGGAAGTATATGTGCGGTAACAGGGCTTTCTCACACTTTTGCAGGAGAGTGTCTGGGAGCAGAACAGGCAGGAAAAGAACCGGTTTTGGCTCCGGTACTTACTTATGAAATTCAGCTTCCTGATGGATGTGATGTGCATAATATGCTCCGAAAACTTCGTGAACTGGAGGAAGAAGAACCTTTATTGCATATTTTATGGAATGAGCAGTTAGGAGAAATCCATGCACAGGTTATGGGAGAAGTACAGATTGAAATTTTAAAAAGTATGATACAGGAGCGTTTTGGAATTTCTGTAGAATTTGGTTCAGGCAGTATTGTGTATAAAGAAACCATTACAGATAAAATAGAGGGAATTGGACATTTTGAGCCTTTGCGTCATTATGCAGAGGTGCATCTGTTGCTGGAGCCTTTAAAGCGTGGCAGTGGATTGGAATTTGCCTCAGATTGCAGTGAGGATATGTTGGACAGAAATTGGCAGAGGCTGGTTCTTACTCACTTAGAAGAAAAGGTTCACAGAGGTGTACTTACCGGCTCAGAAATTACAGATATGAAAATTACCTTGATTGCAGGAAAAGCCCATACAAAACACACAGAAGGCGGAGATTTCAGACAGGCAACCTATCGTGCGGTACGTCAGGGATTGAAAAAAGCAAAGAGCATTTTATTGGAACCGGTATATGAATATAGACTGGAAGTGCCACAGGATATGATAGGCAGAGCCATGACAGATATTCAAAAAATGTATGGAAGCTTTGAATCACCAAAGACAGATGGGGAGGTGTGTGTCCTCATCGGAGAAGCACCTGTGGTAACGATGCGGGGATATCAAAGAGAAGTGATTTCCTATACAAGAGGAACAGGAAGGCTGTTTTGTTCTTTAAAGGGATATGAGCCTTGTCATAATACAGAAGAAGTCCTTGCAAAGATAAATTATAATTCAGAAAGTGATTTGGAAAATCCTACAGGTTCTGTTTTTTGTTCACATGGGGCAGGCTTTAACGTAAGCTGGGATAAAGTAGAAGAATATGCCCATATTGATACGGGATGGAGTAAGCCAAAGGAAAAACTGACAGAAAAAGAACCACGGACAAGTTTTTCTCAAATTCGATTGGATGAACAAGAATTAGAGGAAATCTTTACGAGAACTTATGGCCCTATAAAGCGGGAAAGGAATGGATTTCAAAAAACTTCCCGTACTATTACAGCAAAGACAGGAGAAGCAAGACCACCCCAAAAGCAGGTGGAGAAGGAATATCTTTTGGTAGATGGATACAATATTATTTTTGCGTGGGAGGATTTAAACGAACTGGCAAAAGTAAATATTGAAGCTGCAAGAAGTAAGTTGATGGATATTCTTTGCAATTATCAAGGGTATAAGAAATGTACATTAATTTTAGTATTTGATGCTTATAAGGTAGAGGGAAATCAAGGCTCTGTGCAGAAATATCACAATATTTATGTGGTTTATACAAAGGAAGCTGAGACAGCCGATCAGTATATTGAGAAAACGGTTCATGAAATTGGACGGAAATATCATGTAACAGTTGCCACCTCAGATGCAATGGAACAGGTGATTATTTTAGGACAGGGAGCGTCTCGAATGTCAGCGAAAAATTTATTGGATGAAATCAGTCAGATGAAAGAGGAAATTCGAGAATTTTATATTGAAAAGCAGAAAAAAGTGGGACTTATCTGTTTGATAGATCTTCCAAAAGAGTGGGAAGAATTTATGGAAGATGTACGACTGGGAAGGAAAAAATTCGAATAGAGAAAAAAACAGTAGTATTTTTGTCCAGTTAGTATTATACTATAGATAACAGCGGAAAAACGATCTGTAAATACACATAAAGGGGGTTTCCAAAATGGAATCACTGAAATTGAGAGAGAATTTTTATTGGACAGGGATTGTAGACGATAATTTACGTGTGTTTGACATTATAATGTATACAGAATTCGGAACAACTTACAATTCTTATGTTATGAAGGCTGGAGACAAGACTGTTTTATTTGAAACAGCAAAAGCAAAATTTTTTGACGAATATTTAGAAAAGTTGAAAGAGCTTACAGATGTAACAAAAATTGATTATCTGGTAGTCAGTCATACAGAGCCGGATCATGCAGGAAGTGTGGAAAAACTTCTGGAAATCAATCCGGGAATGAAAATTATAGCAACAGGCTGTGCTGTAAACTTTTTGAAGGATATTGTAAATGGAGAATTTACTGCTATTGTAGTAAAGGATAATCAGGAGATGAAAATCGGTGATAAAACACTGAAATTCTTGGTTGTGCCAAATCTGCATTGGCCGGATACCATGTATACTTACATTGAGGAAGAACAGATTTTAGTAACTTGCGATTCCTTTGGCTCACATTATGGTTTTCATGATGTTTTAGTAAGCAAGGTAACAGATCAGGAAGGCTACATGAGAGCTACAAAATATTATTTTGATAATATTATTGGACCTTTCAAGCCATACATGAAAAAAGCTTTAGATAGAGTGCGTAAATTGGATGTATCTATGATTTGTACAGGACATGGCCCTGTTTTGGATGCAAAAATTGATTTTATGCTGGATACTTATGAGGAATGGTGTACAGTAGTAAATCCAAATCCCAAAAAGACGGTAATTATTCCTTATGTAAGCGCTTATGGTTATACAAAACAGCTGGCAGAGACCATTGCAAAGGGTATTGAAGAAAGCGGAGATATTGATGTGCGCTGCTATGATATGGTAGAGGCAGAGCAGGCAAAGGTATTGGAAGAGCTGGGATTTGCCGATGGTATTCTTTTTGGTTCCCCTACTATCGTAGGAGAAGCATTAAAACCAATCTGGGATTTAACTACTTCTATTTTTGCAGGAACTCATGGAGGGAAACTGGCAAGTGCTTTCGGAAGCTATGGCTGGAGCGGAGAGGCTGTACCACATTTAATTGAAAGACTGAAACAGTTAAAGATGAGAGTTCCGGATGAAGGTTTCCGTGTGAAGTTTAAACCGGGAGAAGATAATTTAATCGATGCTTATGACTATGGTTACAATTTTGGATGTCTTTTACAGAATAAGGAAAATGTGAAGAAGACAGCAGGAACAAGAACTCTTGTAAAATGTCTTGTGTGTGGAGAGATTTTTGATTCTTCTATGGAAATTTGTCCGGTATGCGGTGTTGGAAAAGAAAACTTTGTAGAAGTAGAAGCAGAAGAAAATACTTACAGCAATGATACAAAGGACTTTTATGTGATTTTGGGTTCCGGTGCTGCAGGATTTTATGCTGCATCAGCAATCAGAGAAAGAGATAAGACAGGCTCTATTGTTATGGTATCTAATGAGCCATATCGTCCTTATAATCGTCCAATGCTGACAAAATCTCTTATGGCAGATTTAACAGAAGAACAGATTGAAATTCAGAATGAAAAATGGTATGAAGAGCAAAATATTCATCTTGTACTTGGAAAACAGATTGAAGCTATCAATACAAATGAGAAAGAAGTACTTTTAGAAGGCGGCATGAAGCTTACTTACACAAAGTTGGTTTATGCTCTTGGTTCAGAAAGCTTTATTCCACCAATTCCGGGACATGATAAAGAAGGTGTGGCAGCAATTCGTCGTCTGGAAGACACCAGAAATATTGACAAGATGTTACCGGAAGTAAAGAATGTCGTGGTAATCGGCGGTGGCGTTTTAGGATTGGAAGCTGCATGGGAATTAAAAAAAGCAAAATGCAATGTAACTGTACTGGAACTTGCTCCAAAGCTTATGGCACGTCAGCTTGATGATGCAGCAGGAGATATGCTGAAGCTTATTAGTGAAAATCAGGGTATTCAAATTCATACAGGTGTTCAGATTGAAGAAATTCAGGGTGACAGTCATGTAACTGGTGTAAAACTGGGAAGCGGAGAAGTTATTCCGGCAGAGCTTGTAATTATGTCCTGTGGTGTACGTGCCAATACGCAGTTAGCGAAAGAGGCAGGTATTGAAATTGACAGAGGTGTTCTTGTAAACGAAAAAATGGAAACGAATATTTCCGGTATTTATGCATGTGGTGACTGTGCTCAGTATAACAACATCAACTATGCAATCTGGCCTCAGGCAGTGGAACAGGGAAAAGTTGCCGGTGCAAGCGCTACAGGAGATGAAGCAGTGTATGAGACTGTTCCGGCTGCTCTTAGTTTCCATGGAATGAAGACAGCGCTGTTCGCAGCAGGTGATAACGGTAAAAATCCAAATCTTATTTATAAAACAGTAGAATTTAAAGATATGGGCAAAAAGCAGTATCGTAAATATTATTTCTTAAATAACAGACTTTGTGGTGTTATTCTTATTGGAGATGTAAGTTCCATGGCAGAAATGACACAGGCATTAGAAAAACATAGTTCTTATCAGGAAATAATGAAATAAAAGAGTAGAAGTAAAAAACTTATGGGCAATTCTTCATTTATGGAAAGAAATGGGGATTGCCCATTTTTTATGTAAGAGGTATACTAAAATGGAATAAATTTTAGAAAAGAGGATGGATATGGGTGAGCGCCTTACTGAAAATGATGTAAAGAAAATTCAGGCAGAAATAGAGTATAGAAAGCTGACTGTCCGCAAAGAAGCCATTGAGGCAGTGAAGGAGGCGAGAGCACAGGGGGATTTAAGCGAAAACTTTGAGTATTATGCGGCAAAGAAGGATAAAAACAAAAACGAGAGCCGTATTCGTTATCTGGAAAGAATGTTAAAGACAGCAGAAATTGTTTCCGAGGACTCAAAAGCAGATGAAGCAGGAATGAATAATGTGATTGAAGTGTACTTTGAGGATGATGATGAAACAGAAACCTATAAGCTGGTAACTTCTATCAGGGGAAATTCTCTGGATAATAAAATCAGTATTGAGTCGCCTCTTGGCAAGGCAATTTTAGGACATCGGGAAGGTGACAGAGTTTGGGTAAAAATCAATGAAAGCGCGGGCTACTATATTGTCATTAAGAAAATTTTGAAAAATACGGATGACACAGAAGATGAGATTAAAAGCTTTTAAAATTTTACATAGATTTAACATAACCCCCTAGAAATATTTATATAAACTTTATATAATGAGGAAAAAACCAAAGAATATAAGAGACAAAAGGAGAACAGAATGGACTTTTTTAGTGTTTTAAGTATGATTGGAGGTCTGGCACTTTTCCTGTATGGAATGCACGTTATGGGAGACGGACTTTCCAAGGTTTCCGGTGGGAAAATGGAAAAGATTTTAGAAGGACTTACTTCCAATCCTTTAAAAGCAGTAGGGCTGGGCGCATTGGTAACGGCAGTTATTCAGTCATCTTCTGCTACAACGGTTATGGTCGTTGGATTTGTAAACTCCGGTATTATGAAATTATCGCAGGCAGTAGGTGTAATTATGGGTGCCAATATTGGTACAACGATTACATCCTGGATTTTGAGTCTTTCCGGAATTGAAAGCGACAGCTTCTTTATTCAGATGTTTAAGCCTACATCCTTTTCACCTATTTTGGCAATTATCGGTGTAGCTTTTTTGTTGTTTGCAAAAAGTGAGAAGAAGAAAGATATCGGTACGATTTTCCTTGGATTTGCAGTATTGATGTTTGGTATGGACAGTATGAGTGCAGCAGTTAAACCGCTGGCTGATGTACCGGAATTCACCGGAATTTTAACTGCATTTTCCAATCCAATTTTAGGTATGTTGGCAGGTGCATTACTTACAGCAGTTATTCAGAGTTCTTCCGCATCTGTGGGTATTTTGCAGGCGCTTTGCGTGACAGGAGCGGTAAGCTACGGCGTGGCAATTCCGATTATTTTAGGACAGAATATCGGTACTTGTGTAACTGCTCTGTTATCCGCTATCGGAGCAAAGAAAAATGCCAAAAGGGCAGCTATGGTACATTTGTATTTTAATATTATCGGTACAACCGTGTTCCTCATTGTATTTTACGGTTTAAATATGGTACTGCATTTCGAATTTTTGGGACAGGCGGCAGATGCGGCAGGTATTGCCGTTGCACATAGTGCATTTAATATATTTGCCACTGCTATTTTGCTTCCATTCTCATCAGGACTGGAGAAGCTGGCATGTCTTACTATCCGTGACGAGGAAGAAACAGAGCCTCAGTCTGAAGCAGCACAGCTTCTGGACGTACGTTTCTTGGAAAAACCGGCATTTGCTATGGAGCAGAGCCGTAATGCAGCGGAAAAAAATGGCTGAAGCATCCAAAGAGTCTTTATTTACAGCATTATCCATGCTGGGAGATTACAGAGAGGCAGATGCAGAAAGAGTTGTTGCGGAAGAAAATAATGTGGATGAATACGAGGATGCTTTGGGAAGTTATCTTGTAAAATTAGGTCAGAAGGATTTAAATGTTCATGACAGCAGAGATTTATCTATTATTCTTCATTGTATCGGTGATTTTGAGAGAATTTCCGACCATGCCGTCAACATTATGGAGTCAGCAAAAGAGCTTCATGAAAAAGAATTAAGATTTTCTGAAAAGGCACTGGAAGAGTTAAAGGTAATTTCAAAAGCAGTAATAGATATTGTAAGTATCTCTTATGACGTATTTGAAAACACAAATATTGAAAGTGCGAAAAAGGTAGAGCCTTTAGAAGAAATTATTGATGAATTAAATCAGGAATTAAAAGCACGTCATGTAAGACGATTAAGAGAAGGCAAATGTACCATTGAACAGGGATTTATTTTATCAGATATTACTACAAGTCTGGAGCGTATTGCAGATCATTGTTCTAATATTGCAGTATGTATTTTACAGGTGGCAGAGGACAGCTTTGATACACATAGTTATTTGAATGCAGTGAAGCGAGAGGACAATGCAACCTTCCAGAGAAGAATGGAAGAAACAAGAAAGCAGTATCCACTGCCGTAACAGGGGAAGATGAGGAAAATACATGATTTATTGTGTAGAAGATGAACGAAATATCAGAGAGCTTCTGGTATATACCCTTGGAACAACAGGATTTGAAGCAAAAGGGTTCAGTGATGGTAAGGAGTTTAAAAAAGCATTAAAAGAGGAACTTCCAGAGCTGATTTTATTAGATATTATGCTTCCCGGAGAAGATGGATACAGCCTTTTGGAAGAGCTGAAAAAAGAACCTCGTACCAGTGAAATTCCTGTTATTATGGTGACGGCTAAGGAGGCTGAGTATGATAAAGTACGAGGTCTGGAAGGCGGAGCCGATGATTATATTACAAAACCTTTTGGGATGATGGAGTTTTTGGCAAGAGTCAAAGCAGTTCTTCGAAGAAGCAAGAAACATTCTTCCAAAAAGGAATATCATTATAAAAGTCTGACAGTAAATGTGGAACGGCATCAGGTCTTTGATAACGACAGAGCAGTAGAACTGACATTAAAAGAATTTGAGCTGCTTCGTTATCTGGTGGAAAACAAGGGCATTGTTTTAAGCAGAGATGAAATTTTAGAAAAAATATGGGGTTATGAATGTGCGGGAGAGACAAGAACTGTAGATGTACATATCAGAACTCTCAGACAAAAACTGGGTGACTCTGGATTTTTAATCGAAACCGTGAGAGGTGTGGGTTATCGGATTGGGGACAGCCAATGAAACAGAGAATTATGAATAATGTAGGCGTGCTGGTGGCATTGGGAATTTTTTTGAGTTTTCTTGCCGCCAGTGGCATTATGTACGACAAATATAATAGCTATATGCAGCAGGATGTAAAAAATGAGACAGAGTATATTCGTTATGGATTAGAAAATACAGGTATGAAATATCTCACTCAGGAAACAGGACAGCTTACTACCAGTAGAATTACTCTTTTAAATGCAGAAGGCGAAATTCTATATGATTCAGAAGGCCATCCGGAAGAAATGGAAAATCATGGAAATCGTCCGGAAATTCAAGAAGCAATGAAAAAAGGAGAAGGAGAACAAATTCGCTTTTCAGAAACGCTTTCTGACCAGACTTTTTATTATGCAGTAAAACTGGATAATGGGGATATTTTAAGAGTTGCCAAAACTACAGACAGCGTTTTTCACACTATGGTTTCCAGCTTTACCCTTATGGGTGTTTTATTTTTGATTATTCTTGCACTGGGCTTTCTTTTAATTGAAAGGCAGACAAAGAAGCTAATTGAGCCTATTAATCGACTGGATTTAGAGCATCCGTTAAAGAATGTAGAATATGAGGAACTTCGTCCTCTTTTAAATCGTGTAGACGAGCAGAATAAGCAGATTGCCAGTCAGGTAAAGGAATTAAAACAGGCAGAGGAAGTCCGCAGAGAATTTTCCGCAAATGTTTCCCATGAGTTGAAAACTCCTTTGATGTCCATATCCGGTTATGCAGAAATTATGAAAAATGGTATGGTGAGACCACAAGATATACCGGAATTTGCAGGGCGTATTTATGATGAAGCCAGCCGTCTTACGAGTCTTGTTCAGGATATTATTGAAATTTCAAAATTAGATGAAAAAAGTGGCGAAATGCCTTTTGAAAATGTAGACCTCTATGAAATTGCACAAGACATCTGTCAGAATTTAACCCTGCAGTCGAAAAAGAAAAATGTAATGCTTTCCATAGAGGGAAACAATGTGGAAATCTATGGAGTTCGCCACATTTTATATGAGATGTGTTACAATCTGGTGGATAATGCCATGAAATACAACCGAGAAGGTGGATATGTAAAAGTTTCTTTAAGTACCACAGGAAAGCAGGTGTGTTTTTCAGTAGAAGACAATGGAATTGGGATTGCGAAAGAAGAACAAGAGAGAATTTTTGAACGTTTTTATCGGGTGGATAAAAGCCATTCCAGAAAAACAGGAGGAACCGGTTTGGGATTGTCTATTGTAAAACACGGGGCAGCACTGCACCATGCACAGATAACTTTGGATAGTGAGCCTGAGAAAGGAACGAAAATACAAGTTTTCTTTAAGAAATCATAAGAAATATAAAATCATGAGGAGCTGTTGCTTTGAAAGCTTATTCAGAAGTATTCTGGGTATGTATTTAATGCGACAGCTCCTCTTTTGTTGTTTTTGTCGCTCTTCTTTATAAAATATATTCATGACACCAGTTAATGTAAGAAAAATACCTAAAAGTTCGTATACATATCATTCTTAGTATTGGAGGGGAAGAAAATTTGAGAAATATATTAAATTATTTTGATATGAAACATTGACAAATTCAGTTACTAGATTTACAATATACATATCAAAATAATTTGATGTAAGGAGTGGTGATAATGACTGATTTTTCAAAAGATGCTAAAATATTTAAGGCTCTTTGTGATACGAAAAGATTAACTATTTTAGACTACTTAAAAAGTGGAGAAAAATGTGCCTGTGTTCTAATCCAAAACATGAATATAGGACAGTCAGCGTTGTCTTATCACATGAAGATACTTTGTGACTCCGGTATTGTCGTTGCAAGACAAGAGGGAAAATGGACGCATTACAGTCTTAGTAAAAGCGGAAGTGAATATGCTTTAAAGCGATTGTTAGAATTAACAACACCAAATATTGAAAATCAATCAAATTGCTGCAAATAAAAGTCATCGAAAGATGGCTTTTATAAAACACTTTCACATCAAAAAAAGTTGATATATTAAAGGAGGAATGTTTTGGAAGTATTAAATGAAATATGGCTATTTTTTCAAAATCAAATATTAGGTATGAAATGGCTGAATAGTTTTATTGGGAATGGATTATCATGGTTGGGATTAGATATCCATGGTCGTTTAGGTGGAAGTGTTCAATTCTTTTATACGATGTAATCAAAATTACAATTTTATTATGTATGTTAATTTTCTGTATTTCGTATATTCAGAGCTATTTTCCACCCGAACGAAGTAAGAAAATTTTAGGACATTTTCATGGTATCGGTGCAAATATAATAGCTGCATTATTGGGAACAGTTACCCCTTTTTGTTCTTGTTCTTCCATTCCTTTATTTATAGGTTTTACAAGCGCCGGACTGCCTCTAGGAGTAACCTTTTCTTTTTTGATTTCTTCTCCTATGGTTGATTTGGGAAGTCTGGTATTGCTAATGAGTATTTTCGGTGTTAAAGTTGCCGTTGCTTATGTGCTTGTAGGCTTGATAATCGCTGTAATTGGCGGTACTTTAATTGAAAAGTTACACATGGAAAAATATGTGGAAGATTTCGTTAAAAATGCAAGTAATGTGGATATTAGTTCTCCTACATTAACCAAAAAAGACAGAGTTCAATACGCAAAAGAACAAGTTATAGGAACATTCAAAAAAGTATTCCCATACATTTTGATTGGTGTAGGTATCGGAGCAATTATCCATAACTGGATACCGGAAATATGGATTGAAAGTATTTTGGGAAGCAACAATCCATTTGGTGTTATTTTAGCCACGCTTGTGGGAGTTCCTATGTATGCTGATATTTTTGGAACAATTCCGGTTGCAGAGGCTTTGCTTGCCAAGGGAGCACAATTAGGGACAATTTTATCATTTATGATGGCAGTAACAACACTGAGTTTACCATCTTTAATTATGCTGAAAAAAGCGGTAAAAACGAAATTATTGGTTTTATTTATTGCCATTTGTACGTTTGGTATTATCCTTGTAGGCTATCTCTTTAATATTTTTAGTACACTATTTATTTAAAAGGAGCGAATAAGAAATGAAATTATTTGGAAAGAAAAAAGAAACAAAAACATGTTGTTGTGGTGGAAATTGCAGATCAGAAACAATGCAAAATATAGAAAGTAAAAAACAAGAACAAGGTATTAAAATATTGGGTTCAGGCTGTGCAAAATGTATGGAATTAGAAAAAGCAACCAGAACAGCAATATCTGAACTTCAATTAAACTATGAGGTTGACCATATAACAGACTTTGCGGAAATTGCCAGTTATGGAGTAATGTCTACACCGGCATTGGTACTTGACGGAAAAGTGATATCGTATGGAAAAGTATTGACTGTAAAAGAAGTGAAAGAACTGTTGACGAAGTAATAAAATAACGAAAGGTTGGTAAGTTATTATGAAAAAACCTAAAGTGGCTTTTGTATGTGTGCATAATTCCTGTCGTAGTCAAATTGCGGAAGCATTGGGAAAACATCTTTCTTCAAATGTTTTTGAAAGCTATTCTGCAGGAACAGAAACAAAACCGCAAATCAATCAAGATGCAGTTCGTTTAATGAAAGAAATGTATCAAATAGATATGGAAAAAACGCAATATTCTAAATTGCTATCTGAAATGCCAAAAGTAGATATTGTGATTACAATGGGATGTAATGTGAATTGTCCTGCAATATCATGCCAACATAGAGAAGATTGGGGATTGAATGACCCTACCGGTAAGGATGACGTTGAATTTTCAAAAACGATACACACAATCCATGAAAAATACTTGAATTAACAGAAAAAATAAAACACAATGAAATTGATTTCAGAGGATAATTAAAAAGAGCTGTTACATTGAGCAGTATCCCAAATATATAGATATTCGGAATACTGCTTTTTTGTAACAACTCTTTATTTTAATATTTTTTCCATGTTTCCCTTACAAACAACAGCAACATTGGGAACAATTCCAGCCTTCCGGCCAGCATATCAAAGATAAGAACCAGCTTAGCTTCATTAGAGAAAATGGAAAAGTTCTGTGTAGGACCTACCAGTTCTAATCCCGGGCCAATGTTATTTAGTGCCGCAGAAACGCCGGTAAAGTTTGTTACCATATCCAGTCCGTCAAAGCTGATAAGAAGAATGGAGATGGCAAAAACTAAAACATAAGCGATAAGGAATACATTTGTAGAACGAACTACCTCATGCTCCAAGGTATGGCCGTCCAGCTTTAATTTGCGGACACTGCGAGGATGAAGTAAGGTATGGAGTTCTTTTTTTATTGTTTTAATTAAAATAATGAAACGTGACACTTTAATACCGCCGCCGGTACTTCCTGCACATGCACCGATAAACATCAGAAGAACCAAAATAGTTCTGGAAGCCTGCGGCCATAAGTCAAAGTCAGTAGTTGCATATCCGGTAGTGGTAATAATAGAACCTACTTGAAAGGCTGCGTGGCGCAAAGCTTCTCCAACACTGGAATAAAGGTGGGTAATATTTAATGTAATTATTGCAATAGATGCAAAAATAATTCCAAAATAGCAGCGCACTTCCTCCATACGGAAAGCCTGCGTAAATTTTCTGCACCAGATTAAAAAGTAAGCGTTAAAGTTGACGCCGAATAAAATCATGAAAACAGTTACAACAATCTGTATATAGGGAGAGTAACCTCCGATACTGTCATTTTTAATACCAAATCCACCTGTACCGGCAGTACCAAAACTGGTTGTTAAAGAATCAAATAACGGCATTCCACCTGCCAGTAATAAAAGAATTTCCATTACGGTTAAAACAATATAGATAATATAGAGTATTTTAGCTGTAGAGCGTACAGTTGGTGTTAATTTGCTTACAGATGGACCGGGGCTTTCTGCTTTCATTAAATTCATGTGAGAACCACCATGCATCTCCATAAAAGAAAGAAGGAAGACCAGAACACCCATACCGCCAATCCAATGAGTAAAGCTTCGCCACATGAGCATACAGCGGGGAAGTACTTCCACATCTTTTAAAATACTGGCACCGGTTGTGGTAAAACCGGATACCGTTTCAAAAAGGGCATCAATGGGATTGCTTATAACACCACTGAAAAGAAAGGGGAGTCCGCCCATAAGGCTTAGTATAATCCAGCTCAGAGCAACCGTTACAAAACCTTCTTTAACATAGAAGACCGTATTTTTAGGTCTTTTTCGTGTTAAGACTGCACCGATTAATATACATAAAAGTGCAGTGAATACAAAAGACCAGCCGCTGTATTCTTGATAGATAAGGGCTGTGACACAGGGAAGAAGCATGAAGGCTGCTTCAAAATACAATACCCTGCCGATAATAGATTTTACAATTAAGTAATTCATAATATCTCCTGATTTTTATTTTTTCAGAATATCTTTTAAGTCACGTAAACCAGAAATAGACGTTACAACAACAACAGTATCGCCTACCTGAATGGTATCCTGTCCTCTTGGAATTTGGATATTGCCGTTTCGGTTAATGCAGGCAATTAAAAGGTTATCTTTTAAGTTTAAGTCGTATAAAGGTGTATCTGTAATAGGAGAAGCTTCTTTTACAGCAAATTCAAGAGCTTCTGCTTGTCCATCTAAAATATGATAGAGCGTTTCTACATTGCTGCTTAATGAATTTTCCATGGCACGTACATAACGCAGAATATAATCAGCAGTAATGTATTTTGGATAAATAACACTGCCTAAATCCAATCCATCAATAATGTCATCAAAAGCAATACGGTTTACCTTTGTAATTAATTTTGCATGAGAATTTTTCTTTGCAAAAAGAGATAAAAGAATATTTTCTTCATCCATGTTAGTAAGAGTTACGAAAGCTTCTGTTTGGGTAAGTCCTTCTTCCAAAAGAAGTTTCTTATCTGTTCCATCACCGCATATAACAGTAATTCTTGGTAAAAGCTCACTTAATTCTTCACAGCGAGAAGGGCGGGATTCTACCATACGCACATTAATTTTTAGTTCATCAAGAAGGGATGCCAGATAATATCCCAAAGTTCCGCCACCTACAATCAGGGCATTTTTAACCTGGTTTGTAGTTACTCCTATTTTCTTGAAAAATTTTGAGGAGTTGGCAGGTGAAGCAACAATGGAAATAAAATCATAGTCTTTTAAGATAAAATTTCCAGAAGGAATGAATACTTCATTTTCCCTTTCTACACCGCAAATTAAAATATTGCATTTCAATTTATCAACAATTTCCATAATGGAAAGTCCATCTAAATGAAATTCCGGCAGAATTTTAAATTTCATTAATTCTACTCTGCCTTTTGCAAAAGTATCCAGTTTAAATTGCAGAAGGAAAACGCAGAAGTCTTGAAATTTCCAGTGCTGCGGAATATTCTGGATTGATAATCATAGAAATACCAAGGCTTTTGCGGATAAAGTTTCGCTCTTTATTGTAAATAGGATTGCGGACACGAGCAATTGTATGACATTTACTTACATTTTTTTGCGATGACGCAGCAAAGCAAGTTTAATTCATCAGATCCTGTAACAGCAATAAGAATATGGGCATCTTCAATGCCGCTCTGAAAGTACGTTGCACTGGAACCATTTCCTGTAATGTCCCATAACGTCAATGCTTTCGGAAAGCTGCTGGAATTTTTTGGGGATTTGTGTCGATAACCACAAGGTCATGCTGCTCGTAACTGAGCTGTTCAGCTAAGGTGCTTCCAATCTTACCGCAGCCCACAATAATAATCTTCATAAGAACCTCCAAATATTATTAAGATAATATAAAAAAAATAAGAATGACATAAAGATTATATAAAAATCAAGTTTCATTATAGCACTAATAACTATATTTGCAATGAGTATTTGACAAAGAATATAGTTTTTGATATATCTGAATAGAAAGCATAGAAAGGGAACGAAAAAAATGGTAAAAAAATCAGGAAAAACAGCAGGATGCGAGTACTGTAGTAATTATATTTATGATGAAGATTTAGGATATTATATTTGTGATGTGAATTTAGACGAAGATGAGATGAGCCGCTTTTTATCAGATACTTTTTATAACTGCCCTTATTTTCAGATGGAAGATGAATATAAAATTGTGAGAAAGCAGATGTAGAAAAGATTGCGCTTGACAGATAGAAAGGATATAATGAAACAACAAGTGACTTATGGATTGAGAAAAGGATGAAAGGAATATGGATATCAGAAATGAAGTAAAGAAAATGAAAGAAGACAGCCCTAAAATGGCAGCTCTTTCATTGGAAACCAGAAATCAGGCTTTAAAAGCCGCAGCTTTGGCATTACAGGAACATAAAGAAGAAATTTTTCAAGCCAATAAGGAAGATATGGAGGCTGCGAAAGCTGCAGGTGTTTTACCTTCTGTAATGAAAAGGCTGAAATTTGACGAAGAAAAATTGAATGCAGTTATCGAAGGTATTGAGCAGTTGATAAAGCTGCCCGATCCGCTGTCTAAAATACAGCTTGCAAGAAAATTAGATGAAAATTTGAAGTTGTATCGAGTAACTTGCCCTATTGGAGTGATTGGGGTTATTTTTGAAGCAAGACCGGATGCTTTAGTACAAATATCATCTCTTTGTATTAAAAGCGGAAACTGTGCTGTATTAAAAGGCGGGAAGGAAACTGCCAGAACAAATAAAGTTTTATTTGAAATTATTTATCAGGCAGTGACAAAATGTGGATTGCCTGAAGGCTGTATGCTTCAGGCAGAACAGCATCAGGAAATTGACGAACTTCTATCCTGCCACGATTGTGTAGACTTGCTAATTCCCAGAGGTTCCAACAGCTTTGTGCAGTATATCATGAATCATACGAAAATTCCTGTTATGGGACATGCAGATGGAGTATGCCATATTTATGTGGATAGTTCTTATGAGAAAGAGAAGGCAATTCCGGTTCTCATTGATGCTAAGACACAATATACAGCAGCTTGTAATGCAGTGGAAACCTTGTTAGTAAACAGACAGATTGCACAGGAATTTCTACCGGAAGCAGAAAAAGCTTTAAAAGCGGCAGGTGTGAGTATAAGAGGAACGAAGGAAGTACAACAGATTATAGAATGTGAAGAAATGCAGGAAGAAGATTTTCATACAGAATATTTAGATATGACAATTTCTGTGAAAATTGTAGAAGATTTGGAGGAAGCAATTCGCCATATTAACACCTATGGTTCTCATCATACAGATTGCATTTTAAGCGAAAATCAGGAAAATGTAGAAAAATTTATGCAGCTGGTAGACTCTGCCGGTGTATATCATAATTGTTCTACCAGATTTGCGGATGGATTTCGATATGGATTTGGAGCTGAAGTGGGAATTAGCACAGGAAAAATTCATGCCAGAGGCCCGGTAGGTTTAGAAGGGCTGGTGACTTATAAATATAAGTTATTTGGACAGGGACAGACTGTGCAGGATTATGCTTCAGGAAAGAAATTATTTCATTTTGAAGAAATCAGTAAGGAAGAGAAATAAATGGAGAAATCAAAAGCAATCTTACAAAGCCTTTTGCCGGTTGTGATGTGGCTGGCAGTTCAGAGTGTGGTAAGCCTTGTATTTTTATTCTGGAGAGATTATCCTCCTTATTTTGATGGTGTGTTGATTAATTTTGTGACACTTTTTATCGGAGAATTTTGGTATCAGAGTTTGAAAAAGAAGGATAATACAGTGCAAATTGCTGTTTCACCTGCAGGATGGGTGGGACTTGCTCTTTTAGGAGGAGCAATTCAGTTTTGTACCAGCTTTGCACTTACCGGTATTTCAGGAATGTTTCCTCAGGAAATGGAAAACTACGGAAATGTCATGGAAAGTCTGGGAATGTATAGCCCTACCTTTTTCTCTGTAGTTTATACTATGCTTTTAGCGCCTTTTGTTGAGGAACTGATTTTCAGAGGACTCACACTAAAAATATTGGAAAAAGCTTTTCCGTTTTGGGCTGCTAATATTTTACAGGCATTGTATTTCGGAATTATACATGGCAATATCATCCAGTCATCTTATGCTTTTTTCGCAGGTCTGTTGTTTGGTTCTGTAATGTATAAATATAAAAGTTTAAAAATATGTAATCTGGTGTCATTTCTTTGTGAATTTCTTAGGAATGTTTTGGGAATGTTTCCTGTCCCGTTGTGGCTGGGTGTTTCTTCTTACCATAGTTCCTTTGGGAGTTTTGTGGGGAATGGAAAAAAGAAAAGTAAAGAATTAAAGCTATGAAGAAGTTGTGTTTTTGACACAGCTTCTTTTATTGTTTTGATAGAAAAGAGCATCTTATAATCTTTCAAAAATAAAAA
>ENA-OQCW01000601-OQCW01000601.1-human-gut-metagenome-genome-assembly--contig:-NODE-601-length-19418-cov-3.411850_pt1 | contig 19418 bp, 17 predicted proteins | sample MGYA00242767_ERZ504593 | MGnify/ENA primary metagenome ERZ504593 (study PRJEB26092, sample SAMD00036307) | human gut metagenome | host: Homo sapiens | study: EMG produced TPA metagenomics assembly of... | reverse complement strand
ACGAAGCCGAGGCGCGCGCACAAGCTGCCGCCGGCGCCGCCGGCCCAACCGGGGCATCGCGACAGGCATGCCGGAAAGGCCGGTAGCGCTGATGATGCCGACGGTGCTCGCAACGAGGAGGACAATCGATGAGAATGCGCTTTTATCCTGTCTGAAACCTGGACCAGCCTGCGGCGCAACGTGTCCATGATCATCTCGGTCATGCTCGTCACGTTCATCTCCTTCGTGTTCATCGGCGCGTCCGTGCTGATACAGGCGCAGATCACCAAGGCGAAGGGCGACTGGTACGACAAGGTCGAGGTCGTGGTGTGGCTGTGCCCGGACGGCACCAGCCAGTCGGCGTCCTGCTCGACCGGCAAGGCGCCGACCCAGCAGGAGATCGTGGATCTTGAGGACGTGATCAACAACGAGCTCGGCAGTGACGTGTCAAAGATCACGTATATGAGCCGCGAGGAGTTCTTCAAGAACACGTTCCTCAAGCAGTACCCGAACGGCGTGTACGAGGGACGTACCCTCACCGCCTCCGATATGCAGGATTCGCTGCGTCTCAAGCTCAAGGACCCGACCAAATACCAGGTGGTGTCGGAGGTGCTGACCGGGCGCACGGGCGTGGAGGCGGTTGTCGACCAGCGGCAGATCTTCGACCCGGTGTTCTCGGTGTTGAACCGGGCCACCGTGGTCACCGTCGTGCTGGCCGGTGTCATGGTGGTCGTCGCCATCATGCTGACCGCGACGACGATTCGCATGAGCGCCGCCTCCCGGAAGAACGAGACAGAGATCATGCGTCTGGTGGGTGCTTCGAACTGGACGATTCGATTGCCGTTCATCCTGGAGGGCGTGGTGGCGTCCCTGCTGGGATCGTTGCTGGCGGTCGGCGCGCTGAGCGGCATCGTCAAGGTGTTCGTCACCGATTGGTTGGCGACCAGCGTGCAGTGGATGCCGTTCATCACGCAGACGACGGTGTGGCTGACCGCCCCCGTGCTGGTGGTGGGGGCCATGCTGCTGTCGGCGGTTGCGTCCGCGGTATCGCTGCGACGCTATCTCAAGGTGTGACTTGCCGCCGCGTGACGTCCGGGATGCGCGAAGTATGAGATGAATCATTTCGCTGCCGGATGACACGCGGCGCATTTATCCAGTTTAATTCGTTACAATACATTCAAATACGGCATTAATGGAAGGGCGACAACAATGGTGAAGATGGCGAAACGTGGGGGTACGTTCACCGCTTTGGCGCTTGCCGCCGCAATGGCCCTGGGGGCGGGATCAGTGGCCGTGGTCGCCCCGCCCGAGCAGGCCGCTGCGGTTACGGAGTATGAATACCAGCAGAAGGTATCGAACCACAACAGCCTCAAGAAGCAGCTGACCGGCGTCGATTCCAAACTTGCCGATCTCATCATCTCGTTGAATGACCTGACCGAGAACCAGATTCCCGCCGCGCAGAAGGCCGTACAGGAGGCCCAGCAGAAGGCCGAACAGGCGAAGAGCCTCGCAGAGGCGACTACGGCGCGGCTTGAGGCGGCGAAGAACGACCGGACCTCGCTTGAGGAGAAGATCAAGCAGACCGGTGAGGATTACGATGACGCCAAGGATGCGGTCGCTCAGCTCGCGCGCGAAAGCTTCCACGGCTCGGACGCCTCCACCCTGATGGACGTGGTGACCAATGCCACCACGACCGAGGACTTCGTCAACAAGATGCAGTCGGATGCCGCTGTCACGCGCAGTGAGGCGAATGCCGCCGACGCCGCGGCCACCAGCCTCAGCACGTCGATGAACCGCAAGGAACGTCTCACGGCCATCGAGGACGAGATCACCCAGCTCAAGGGCCAGGCGGACAGCCAGGCGGCCAGCGCGCAGCAGGCCGCTGAGGATGCGGCGTCCAAGCAGAGCGAGCTGGAGGCCTTGCGCAAGAAGAGCGACGAGGAACGCGCCCAGCTGGAAGCGCAGAAGAAGAGCCTGAGCACCAAGGAAGCGCAGGAGGCCGCCGAACTGGTGTCGATGAAGGCCGAGATCGATTCGTGGAGCGTGCAGAACAACACCGGTTCGGCGAATGCCGGCACCGGCGGACAGCAGCAGATCAAGCCCGGCGCCGGTAGCGGGTCGGGCAGCGGTTCCGGTTCCGGCTCCGGCTCCAGCAAGCCCGGTTCCGGTTCCGGCAAGCCCGGCTCCGGTTCCGGCAATGGTTCCGGTTCGGGCGGATCCCAGCCCGGCGGATCGGGACAGGCCAACGGCATGAACTACACGGTGCCCGGCAACTGCTATGAGGGCATGCCGGTGTGCTACGGGCACAGGACCGGCAACACGGTGGGCGGCAGCGCCTACCCGTGGAGCCAGTGCACGTGGTATGCGTACCGTCGCCGCGTGTACTACTACCATCTGCCCACCGGCTCATACATGGGCAATGGGCAGGATTGGGCGAACACCGGCCGCAGCCTCGGCTATCTGGTCAACCGTACGCCGCACGTCGGCGCCGCGATGGTGTTCCGTGCAGGCCAGCTCGGCGCCAACAGCCGTTACGGCCATGTGGCGGTCGTCGAGCGTGTGAACAGCGACGGATCCGTGCTGATCTCCGAGTGCGGCGCCAGCCTTCAGGGCGTGGCGCAATGGCGCACGATTTACAATGCTGGTAATTTCCAATACGTGCATTACTGAGTTCCGGGTGGTGTTTTCCGATTCGTCCGGTCACGGCCCGTGCAAGCGGGTCTGGTCTCATGATGTCTGTGTTGATGTGAGTGATTGAAGAGGAAGACCATGGCAAAGGAACAGGGCACTGTGCTCATCGCACAGAACCGCAAGGCCCGGCATGATTACCTGATCGAGGACAAGTACGAGGCGGGACTGGTGCTGACCGGGACCGAGGTCAAGTCGCTGCGCGAGGGGCGGGCGTCGCTCGCCGAGGCGTTCGTCTCCATTGACCGTCGGGGTGAAATGTGGCTGGAAGGTGCCAATATCCCCGAATATCTCAACGGCACGTGGAACAACCATGCGCCCAAGCGCAAGCGCAAGCTGTTGCTGCATGCGCAGCAGATCGTCAAACTGTCCCGTCAGATCGAGGCCAAGGGGTACACCATCGTGCCGCTCAGCCTGTATTTCAAGGATGGTCGGGCGAAGGCCGAGATCGCCCTCGCACGAGGCAAGCGCGAGTTCGACAAGCGCCAGGCGCTGCGTGAGGAGCAGGACAAGCGCGAGGCGCTGCGTGCCATGCGCTACAAGAACATGCGCTCCCGGTGAGAGCCGACGGACGGAAAGCGCTGTGGACAGGCCGCACCGGTGGGTGAGTGAGGAGCCCCATATCCCGTTCGATATCGACGTGGTGTATGAGGATGCCGGCATCATCGTCATCGACAAGCCGCATTTCCTCGCGACGACCCCGCGCGGCATGTGGTATCGGCAGACCGCGCTGATTCGGCTTCGCGAGATGTTCGACGAGCCGGACATCACGCCCGCGCATCGGCTGGACCGGCTCACCGCCGGCATCGTCGTGTTCGTGAGGGATCCAGCGCTGCGGGGCGCATACCAGATGATGTTCCAGGGCCGGAAGGTCAGCAAGACCTACGAATGCCTGGCTCCGTGCCGGCCGACGACACGGCCGCGATACGGCACCGTCGAGCGGCTGGACCCTCCTGCCGTGTTCCCGCTGCGCCGACGTTCGCACATCACCAAGCTGCGTGGCGTGCTGCAGGCGTTCGAGGAGCCGCAGGCCGTCAATGCCGAGACGGTGATCGATCTCGCGGCGGAAGGATATCCCTCGATGGGCGGGCGCTTATGCCACGGGAGGAACGGTCTGCGCGCCTACGAGCTGCACCCGCTCACCGGCAAGACCCATCAGCTGCGCGTGCACATGAACTCGATAGGGTTGCCGATCCATGGCGATGATTTCTATCCGCGTATCGTCGAACGCGCCTATGACGACTTCTCCACGCCGCTGGAACTGGTCGCGCGGTCATTGCGCTTCGCCGACCCCGTCAGCGGGGAGCCGCGCGAATTCATCTCCCGCATACCTCTGGGTTGGTGAAGTTTACTTCACTTTTTCTGTTGACGTGTTCGCGTCTTGGCGGTAATATGAAGTTAACTTCATGAGAAGTAAGCTTCATGTTATGGAAGGAATTGATTGAAGACAAGAGTGAGAGAACTGCGAAAACAATCAAAGCTGACGCAACAGCAATTGGCCGACTTGGTCCATGTTTCAAACAGAACGATTATTTCCATCGAAAAGGAACAATATAGTCCATCGCTAATGTTGGCCTACCGAATTGCGGAAGTGTTCGGCGTGACTGTCGAAGAATTGTGTTGTCTCAAAGAAAACAGGGAATTGGAGGATAAGGATCAGGAAGCGAATTAACAATGTGAGAAGTTTCGTTACGGCGATCGTGGTTCTGATTCTGGGAATTGTTCCGCTTGCCTGGAGTGCGATCGATTTCTTCTTCGCCTTTACTCAATCAAGTATTGACAGCCAAGCCGAAAAGGTCACGGACGAACGCGATAGGTATATTGCGATGAAAAGCAGCAGGAAAGCCCTGCTGATCACCAATTACGTAATTGGTGCCGGTGAATTCCAGGGACAGCAGATGGTATTCCGGGTCGTTGGGGTCTGGCCCCTCATCCACGAATCCGAAGCGAGAGAACAAATCCATGCTTGGCTTGTTGCGCGGATCCACTTGAGTCAGCACGAGCGGCGTGCGATTGGAACGCCACGCATCATCACGAAGCCTCATAATCACCGAGGCGAGCAGCGTGTCTCCGAGATGTGTGCCCCCGTACCTTCAGCGCGGTGGCGATGTACGGAATCTGGTAGATGCCTTCGTGCTCCTTGGTGGTTTCCACGCCGACACCGTATTCGCAGAAGCCGACCACTTCATCATGCAGGGGAATGTTCCCGGATACGACAAGAAGCGTGCGCATAACTCCGGTCGGGGTCTTGCGCACGCTGAGACCGCGTATATATCCTGTGGGTCCATCGCCCATTCGGGGTCTCCTGGCTTGCAGCACAGGAACTGTCTGAGGGCTGTCTGATGGTCTCTGGAGCATTCACGCTCGATGACGAGATTCAGATTCATCGACGGTGTCTTCCCGGGTGTTTGCCCTGCGTGACAGATAGTGGCGAGCGCTGTTGGTCAGCTTCATCCATTTCTCGTCCACTGCGTTGCGCGGCTTGCCGTCCTCAGGCGGCGCGTATGCCGGAATCAGTTTCACACCGGTGCCTGATATTGGCGGTGTTCCGCCGTTTCGTAATGTGTGGGCAATAAGGGACTTGAACCCCTGACATCCACCGTGTAAAGGTGGCGCTCTAACCAACTGAGCTAATTGCCCGCAGACTCACACTGTATCGTATAGTCTGTATCGGGACGCCGGCCGAGTGTCGTTGGGTGGAATTCCGCCGTCGGTCGAACCGTGGCGATGCTGTGCTTGCCGGCGCATGATATATGCCGTAATCGTGCGAAAGACGTGTGAGGATGCCGTTTTGCTGGGCCAAATGTGAAGCTGCGTCTCAACACTCACGTAAAGTGTGCAAGAGAAGTACTATCCGTAGGAGGTCGATACACCAATGGCGCATCAAGACGGGGCAGATAAAGGCGCATCGGGGATCGCTCGCGTTGGGAAGCGCAAATGGGGATACGATCCCGATCAGGTGGACGCTTTCCTGGATCGTGCACATGCGCTCTACGAGAGCGAGGATGCCCATCTCACGCAGCAGGACATCCAGAACGTGTCCTTCGATCTGAGCAAGGGCGGGTATGACATCACCCAGGTTGATGCGGCGCTGTCCCGGCTGGAGCAGGCCGTGGTCGACAAGCAGACGACGCGGGAGATTACCGAGCACGGTCGTGTGGCGTGGAAAGCCCAGACCGAAGAGCTGTACCGTCAGGTATGTGAGCACGCCGACCGCGGCACGGGGGAGCGATTCGCGCGCGGACATGATCGCCGGCCGTCGTACGACCGCAAGCAGGTCGACCGACTGATCGACCAGATCGTGGACAAGGCCGCCGCAGGCCTTGGCGTGGACGGCGTGAGCGAACAGGACGTGCGCAAGCTCGCCGATCTGAATTCCGGTGCCGTCTCCAACGTGGTGTTCACGCAGCGCAAGGGCAAGAACGGCTATGACGAGCGTCAGGTCGATTATTACCTCAACTCGTGCGTGCAGTTGCTCAGCCGTCTCGAATCGTTCGCGCGCGTCTCCGATTATGTCGGTGGCGGTCACGAATCCGGCGGCAGCCGGCGTTCGTCCGGTGCAAGGATCGCCTCCGACGCGGGTGTGACGCCGTTGTTCGGCGCGGACAACGCCTATGCACATGCGCCGTCGCCGGCGCGGCAGGAAGCGGAGCCTCAGTCCTTCGCGCCCGCGAACGAATCGTTCCATGCCCTCCATGAGGCAGAGGAGGCGCTGTTCTCATCGCAGACGGCCGACGAGCCGAGCGTCGCGGCCGATGCGCAGTCCGTTCCTCCCTCGTTCGCTCCCGCCGGCATGTCCGGTACGGTCGTATCCGCGCCCGCCTCAGCGCTTCCGTCCACGTTCTCGGACGGAGCCTCCGCCCCGGAGCCGCAGTCGTCGTTGGCGGCGCTGTCCCGGCGCACCGGCAGAAGCGTGAGTTCGAGCAACGTGAGCGCGGATCATGCCGCGGCTCCTGCCCGGCGCCGGAGATTCCGTCTCCGGCCATCCCGGCGGCACCGGCATCATTCGCCCCTTCGCACGCCGCGGTATCCGATCAGCCGGCCGCAGTCGCCGAGCCCCAGGCTCCCGAACGCGTTGCCAAGTCCGTGAAGGTTTCCGCGGAGCCAGTTGCAGCCGCACCCGCCCGTTGCTCCCTCCGCGCCGGCCCCCCATGCCGGTCTTCGATCAGCCCGTGGCCTCCGACGCCCATACCGATGCCAGTGTCGAGGCCCTGCCGTCGTTCGCGCCGTCCTCGTCGCCGTCGGCGAACGTTCCCGTTCATGCCGTAGACGATGCCGCGCAGACGCAATCCGATGACTCTCACAAGTCATCGTCGGATGACCTGTTCTCCAGCATGTACCTCAGCCCGGAAAGCAAGCTCGATTTCGACATCCCCGACCTGTCGTTCCCCACGCTCAACACGGGCGAGTTCTATAGCGGACTGAGAGGTTTCGGCAAGGACAACGACTGACCATTTCGTCGGCGCGGGAAGACAGATACACCACAGAAGACATAAAGAAGCATTGCAATGAGCCAGCATAGGAATACGGTTGTCATTCTCGGATCGACCGGTTCGATCGGCACGCAAGGTCTGGATGTCATCAGTCGGCATCCGGAGCGGTTCACCGTCACCGGTCTGGCCGCCGGAGGCGCGCATGTGCGGCTTCTGGCACAGCAGGTCGCACGTCATCATGTGCCGCAGGTGGCCGTATATGACGAGGCCGCCGTTCCGGCGCTGCATGAGGCACTTGAGGAGGTCGGAGCTCGGTACACGCAGATTCAGGCCGGGCCGCAGGCGGTCAACGCCATCGCCGGTTCCGGTGCCGACCTGGTGTTGAACGGCATCACGGGCTCGGTCGGACTCGAACCATCCATTGCGGCGCTGAGGGCTGGCTCTCAGCTGGCGCTCGCCAACAAGGAATCGGTCGTCGCAGGCGGTCACCTGCTTTTCGGCGCGCAAGTGCGCGATGACCAGATCAATCCCGTCGACTCGGAGCATTCCGCCATCTGGCAGTCGCTGCGGTCCGGCACCCACGCCGAGGTCAGCAGACTGGTCGTCACGGCCTCGGGCGGTCCCTTCCGCGGCTGGAAGCGCGCCGACATGAGCGACATCACCCCTGAACAGGCACTCAACCACCCCACGTGGCATATGGGACCCGTGGTGACCATCAACTCGTCCACCCTGATGAACAAGGGACTGGAGGTCATCGAGGCGAGCCGTCTGTTCGACGTGGCGCCGGATCGCATCGTCGTGACCGTGCACCCGCAATCCATCGTGCACTCGATGGTGGAGTTCGTGGACGGAGCGACCGTCTGCCAGGCGTCCCCGCCTGACATGCGGCTGCCGATCGCCTTGGGCCTGTCGGCGCCTGATCGTCTGGGTGACGTCGCGGCGGCGTGCGACTGGACGCATGCCAGCGAGTGGACGTTCGAGCCACTGGACGACGAGGCGTTCCCCGCCGTCGCGTTGGCGCGCGAGTGCCTACGCGCGTCGGAGAAGCATACCGCCGTGCTCAACGCAGCGAACGAGCAGGCCGTGCATGCCTTCCTCGACCATCGACTGCCCTATCTGGGCATCGTCGACACGGTCAAGGAGGTCGTCGACGCGATGGACGGGGAGCTTCGCGGCAACCCGCTGTTCGCATCCGTGGAGGAAATGGGTCAAGTCGAGCGTGAGGCGCGCCGGCGAGCCGATGATTTGATAAACAGTCAGAAGTGAATCATTCGCGCGACCGCGCCCGGATTGATGGCATGGCACAGCCATGCGATCAATCAGTCATGCCCCGGCATGGATGTGGTGTCGCGCATAATCGAACAGGAAAGACCAATCATCAGCATGAGCGCGTTGCCGCAAACCAGTGCACAGACGTCCGCGACCACAGGAACGGCGTCGGCCGTGACAGGATCGTTCCGCAAGACCGGAGAGCCGGATATCAGCGAGAGCCCGTTGCATCCGCGCCGCAAATCGCGTCGCATCATGGTCGGGCCGGTGCCGGTCGGCGGCGGCGCCCCCATCTCCGTGCAGTCGATGACCAACACGCTCACCGCGAACGTGCCGGCCACGCTGCAGCAGATCGCCGAGCTCACCGCCGCAGGCTGCGACATCGTGCGCGTAGCGGTGCCCAGCCAGGATGACGCCGACGCCTTGCCGCAGATCGTCGCCAAATCGCCGATTCCAATCATCGCCGACATCCACTTCCAGTCGAAGTACGTGTTCCAGGCCATCGACGCCGGCTGCGCGGCCGTGCGCGTGAACCCCGGCAACATCCGCAAATTCGACCAGGTCGGCCCCGACATCTGCAAGGCCGCCACCGACGCGGGCGTCAGCCTGCGCATCGGAGTCAACGCCGGATCGCTCGACAAGGAGCTGTACGCCAAGTACGGCGGTCCCACGCCCGAGGCGCTCGTCGCCTCCGCGCTCAAGGAAGCCCACATGTTCGAGGACGTCGGCTTCCGTGATTTCAAGATATCCGTCAAACACCACGACGTGATTACGATGGTGCAGACCTACCGGCTGCTCGCATCCAAGGGCGATTGGCCGCTGCATCTGGGAGTCACCGAGGCGGGGCCGGCATGGCAGGGCACCATCAAGTCATGCCTCGCGTTCGGCGCGCTGCTGGCCGAAGGCATCGGCGACACGATCCGCGTGTCCCTGTCCGCACCGCCCGTCGAGGAGGTCAAGGTCGGCTGCAAGCTGCTGGAGTACATGGGACTGCGCAAGCGCAAGTTCGACATCATCTCATGCCCGAGCTGCGGTCGCGCCCAGGTCGATGTCATCCAGCTGGCGAACGCGGTCACCGAGGAACTCAAGAACGTCACCGCGCCCATTCGCGTCGCCGTGATGGGATGCATCGTCAACGGGCCGGGAGAAGCCCGCGAGGCCGATCTCGGCGTGGCTTCGGGCAACGGCAAAGGACAGATCTTCATCAAGGGCAAGGTCATCGAGACCGTGCCGGAAGACCAGATCGTCGAGACGCTGCTCGCGCGGGCCAACGACATCGCCGCCCAGATGGAGGCCGACGGACAGGTGCCGGTAGGCGCCACCGGCCCTGTCGTCATCCCCATCCAGCATCCGAACGCGATGAACGCCGTTCGCTGAGGTTTTTCATCGGCGTCCGGCCGCCGTCGCCGCCGGCATCCGGCCGGACGGCCTGAGCGCGGCCGGATGTCGTCAGCTCACAGCGCAGAAGACCGGCGGATTGGCTAGTATGGTTGCGTGTTGAATCGGCAGCGTAACAGGTTTCGTATCCGCCGCGGCGAACGTCCCGCAGACGGGAAGTCGCGCGTATCCGACGAATCGGCCGCATCGCGGCGGCAACCGGGCGACAAGGCGTCGCCGGTCGCCTGGACGCGATGGCACCGTCTGATGTGCACCGTGCCGATTTTCATCATCCTCATCGGCCTGCTGGTGTTCGTCTCCAATGCGACGGCCATGCCGTGGAACAATGAGCCCACAGGGCAGACTTTGTCGACACTGTCCGCCGATACCGGCGTGACGTTCGACAACCCGGGCGGCGTTCACCTCGCCAAGCGCGGCGAGTACGAGGTGAACGAGCGGTCCGTATGGTTCGACGCGAAGAGACCATCCACGGGCGAGATCCAACGCACGCATGTCATCATCCGCGAGCCTGTCGGCGTCTCCGGGAAGCTGCCCGGCATGGTGTTCATGCACGGCGCGGGCTACGGTTCCGCCGTCGATTCGTTCGTCGACATGGCCTATGACCTGTCGTCCGCGGGATTCGTCACCGCCGTGCTCGACAAGCCGGTATGGTCCACGAACGACATAACGCGCGATTATACGGGCTCGGCGGCCGTCTATGACGAAGTGATCCGCATGTTGCGCGGCCTCGACAACGTGGATGACAGGGAGGTCGGCATCTACGCGACCTCGGAATCGACATGGGTGTCGTCATATCTGCTGGACATGGACAAGGACATCGCGTTCCAGGTGCTGCTCAGCCCGATGGTGTTCACGCCGCGACAGGCGATAGGGTTCCTCGCCGCACAGGATTTCGCGCTGGTCGGAGCCCATGACGGATACCAGTCGATAGTCCGGCGCGTGTTCAACATCGATTCCGCGCTGTTCGGTGTCACGCTTCCCGACGTCCATACGCTCAAGCCGAGCGCGTATTCGATTCCGACGCTGGTAGCGTACGGATCGAAGGACGTGATGACCGCCCAGGTGGAGGGCGTGGAGGCGATCGTGGACATGGCCCTGCGCACGGGCAACCATGACGTGAGCATCCGCGGCTATCCCGTGGCCAATCATGTGCTCCGATTGGGCGACGAATCCGAAACCGGGACGCCGTTCGCGGACCAGTACGCCGATGACGTGGTGGATTGGGCGGTCGGCACGGCGAAGGGCCTGCACCAGACGAGCGAGCGCGTGGGAGGCGTGAACCTGTATCAGTCGATAGCAGTGCCGAAAGACCTGAAGGCGAATCGCGGACTGACGGTGTACGGGCTGCTGCTGCACGTGTTCATGGTGTTCATGATGGTGCTTTCGCTGGTCATCGCCGTGGTCGCGCTGGTGGTGAAGATACGCGCGATGATCCGTCGCACCGGTCCGGCGCTGGGGTTCTCGCATGGTTTCGGCAACCAGCTGCTCACTCTGACGGTCACTACCGTGGCCACGCTGGCCCTGTTCGGAGCCGGTCTCGGACAGGTCATCATGGGTGTGGTGAAGATTGCCTGGGGCGGTGCCCCTCCAGAGAAGCCCGGACTCATGTATTGGAGCTGGCCGGTCATCCAGGTGGTGTGCACAGTGGTGGTGTGGGCGTGGTCCCGCGTGTTGGCCCGTCTGGATCGAAGGTGGCGTCGCTGCGCGGTGTCATCCGGGGTTCCCTCCGCGCAAGGGCGCGATCGGGGATGTGATGACCGGCCGTGATCCAGTGCTCGCCTCGACCAGACTTGGACGCGTGCTATTCTGGGTGACGGCCGTCACCATGCTGTCGGTTCTGCTGATGTTCGCGTTCTGGGGATTGTTCGTCTACTGACGGCGCTCGCCGCAGCGAACGGTGGCGGAACCAATGGATACGCGAGGAACGGGAGGAAGCGCTTATGCCGCTGTATCGTGACGAAGGCGTCGTGTTGCGTACGGCCAAACTCGGTGAAGCCGACCGCATCGTCACCTTGCTGACCCGCAGCCATGGCAAGGTCCGAGCCGTGGCGAAGGGCGTGCGCCGTGTGAAATCACGGTTCGGCGGGCGGCTGGAGCCGTTCATGCGAGTTGACGTGCTCATCGCCACTGGACGGACCCTGGACGTGGTGTCGCAGGTCGAGTCCATTTCGGCGTATGCGGCTCCGATCTGCGCCGATTACGGGGCGTACGGCATCGCCAATGTCATGGTGGAGACCGCCGACAAGCTGGTGTCCGCCGAAGGGGAGCGGGCCGTCGCGCAGTACCGTCTGCTGGTCGGCGGGCTGAACGCGCTGGCGCGTCACGCGCATCCGGCGACGGCGATCGGGGAATCCTATGTGCTGCGTGCGTTGGCTTTGGCCGGGTGGACTCCGCGGCTGCATTCATGCGTGGTGTGCGGACGGCATGTCGCCGTCTCGCCGGTCGCCGGGGAGAGCGGCGATGACGGGGGCGCCGGGGAAGGCCGCATGTCGGGCCCGATGTTCTTCTCCCCGTCCGCCGGCGGGCTGATGTGTTCGACCGACCGCACGCCCGATGCGAAACGCATCGACCCGGACGAGGTGGTGCAGCTCTCGGCGGCGGTCGACGGGGATTGGGGAGTGCTTGACGGGGCTCCGCCGGATGCGCGGGTGTTGCGATTTGTTGAAGACTGGGGCGAGTATTATCTGGAACGCCCCATTCGTTCCTTGCGCTTGCTAGATTAGCGGTATGGCTTTTGAAAACGTCGATTACACGTCGCTGGACATTCCGGCGGCGCCATTTTCCGATCCTGCGTGTATCCCAGATTTCCCGAAGAACAAGGTGCCCCGTCATGTGGGCGTGATCATGGACGGCAACGGCCGCTGGGCGCAGCAGCGCGGGCTGGTGCGCACGGACGGCCATCAGGCGGCCGAGCCCGTGGTGTTCGACACGATCGCCGGTGCGATCGAGGCCGGCGTGCGGTATCTGAGCCTGTACACGTTCTCGACCGAGAACTGGAAGCGCTCACCGCAGGAGGTGCGCTTCCTGATGGGGTTCTCGCGTGAGATCATCCACCGTCGTGTCGCGCAGATGGACGATTGGGGCGTGCGAGTGCGCTGGTCCGGTCGCCGCCCGAAGCTGTGGAAGTCGGTGATCGACGAGCTTGAGGTGGCCATGGAGCGCACCAAGCACAACAAGGTCATCGATGTGGTGTTCTGCATCAACTACGGTGGCCGCGCCGAGATCGCCGACGCCTGCGCCGAGATCGCGCGCGAGGTGGCGGCGGGACGCATCAAGGGCGACCGCGTCACCGAGAAGATGATCGCCGACCACCTGTACAACCCCGACATTCCCGATTGCGATCTGGTGATCCGCACCTCCGGCGAGCAGCGCACGTCGAACTTCCTGCCGTGGGAGGCCGCCTACGCCGAGCTTGATTTCGTGCCCGAACTGTTCCCCGACTGCGGCCGCGATGTCCTCTGGCGCTCCATCGACCACTACATCCACCGCGATCGCAGATTCGGCGGCGTGAAGAAATAGGATTCCCGTTTCGCCCTGTGTTGGCGGGTCTGTTGTGAGGTGACCGGGAGAGCGCTCCTCGAGCGTCAAGACCACCCCCAGTTTCGCTCCGCTCAACAGCCCCGCCAGCGGGGGCGAGAAGAGGAAAGCTGCTCAGTAGCAGTCCCAGGTGTAGAGGACGCGTGAGAAGTCAAGCCGTTCCAGATCGCTGGGGGAGATGAAGAAGTTCGCCACGCCGGAGTCGCCGAACGACACATCGTTGGTCGAATCGATCTGCAGCAGCAGGTCGGTCGCCTTGTTCCACAGCGGATCCCTGTCATCATGCGGGTCGCTTTGCGTGAAGATCGGGTATCCGCCGACCTGGTGCCCGCCCGACATCAGCAGTGCGGCGAGCGAGTCGCGAATCTCCGCCTCATGTTCGCGGAAGAAGCCGTGGTCGTACTCGTTGAGCGTGCTGACGCAGCTTTGCAGCCGTCCCTCGAACCGGTAGTCAGTAGGCGTGATCGTCTGCTTGCCGGCCTGTGCGACTAGCCGTCGCTCGGTGTCGGGGTCGTTGAACGGCAGCACCGTGTCGTCATGCCAGGCGGGTTTGACGACACGGTTGGCATGCAGTGCGGTGACCGGCACGTTGGGGAGGTAGCGCACGCGCCACGAGCGTTGCGACTGCGGGTTGTCGTAGTCCGCTCCGTACAGGGTGTCCTCGCCGTCGATGAAGAACTGCAGCAGTCCCTGGGCGGGGAATCCGCGCAGCTGCGGCAGTTGGCTGAAGTTCAGCTGGGCCAGCAGATACAGCGGGTTCCCGGTGTCGAGATTGCGTGGCGCCTTCATGCCTTCCGGCACGTAGAACGCGCCGCCGAGCTTGCTGTCGGTGATCTGTGCGGGGGAGTCGTCCTCGGTCAGACGCAGCACCGGCATTTCGGTGGAATATCGCAGCAGTTGCGAAAGTTTCTCGGCGACGTAGTCGGTGATCCTGGGGATGTGCGCGGTGTCCTCGTAGGCGGCGTTTCGCTGGGATCTGCCGGTGACGCCAAGCTGGTCGATGGGGTTGCGGGGCCCCTCTTTGTCCACTTTCCCTACGATTTCCTGGGACGGTGTGTCACGACCGAATAATTTGTCCAGCAATCCCATGTGATTCCCCGTTTTCAGATCATCATCCTTGCACAGGAAAGCCTAGCAGCTGAAAGGCGATTTCGCTGACGCGATTGGTGAAGGCTTGGTACCGTCTTGCGGCGTGTCTTCCCGATTGCGTCAGCGGATTGGCCTCAGTCAGTCCAGGCCGATTGACTTGAGATGATGCAGCGTCAGCGAGGTGACGGTCAGCGAGCCGGATTCGGCGACGAGCATGATCTCGCGCGGCAGGGTCAGCTGTCCGCACCAGCCGTCGTCCTGCATGGGGATCGGCTCGACGAAGGGGCTCATCCACCCGTACATGATATGCCGCCCGTTCGTGTTGAACGACTGCGGCGCGTAGAAATTGTGGCCGCAGTCCCACGGGCGGAACTCGGTTTCCGGCTTGAACTCGCCGTCCTTCTCCTGTTCGAGGGACGGGCGAAGGCGATGGCTCGCGGCGCTAGGTGACCATGTCCTCGCTGGAGACATGACCCCAATGGCACAGGCCCCACTGGGCGCCGTAGGGGTGCAGCTGGTCAGAAGCACGTGCCAGCGGCCCTTGTAGTAGCACAGGCCGTTCGGGTCGGCCTCCTTGCGGAGCTCGTCCTTCTGCTCGGACGGGACCCGGAACAGGTAGATGAGCAGCATGCCGAGGCCGCAGGCGGCCATGAAGCCGGCCGACAGCACGATGGAGCCGATCAGCGCGCCCGTGCGGGTAGGTCTTGTTGGGTGCTGAGGGTTCTCCGCGCGGCTGCCGTGCCGTTGTGGGGGAATCGTGTTTTGTACTGGAATAATATAACGTCAATCGATTTATGTCAAACGATTGACGTTGGTGTCGTGCTGCGGAAGAGGGTTTCCGGCGAGGATTAACGGAACATATCTACCGGTGAGTGCGGCATGAGGTAAGGTGGAACGCATGGCTGGAAACTTCGTGCAACTGCATAACCACACGCACTACTCGCTGCTGGATGGGGCATCCAAGGTGCCCGATCTGGTCAAGCGCGTCAAGGAGCTGGGCATGCCGGCGGTCGGCATCACCGACCATGGCAACATGCACGGCGCCTACGAGCTGTGGCGTGCAGCGGTCGATTCCGGCGTCAAGCCGATCATCGGCATCGAGGCGTATGTGACCCCTGAAACCGCGCGGCAGGACAAGACGCGCGTGTCATGGGACACCAACTGGACCCCGGTTCCCGGCCATGCCCGCAACCCCGACGATGTCTCGGGCGGCGGCCTGATCACCCACCTGACCATGTGGGCGGAGAACGACGAAGGGCTGGTCAACCTCATCAAGGCGTCGTCCGTCGCCAACCTCGAAGGCCGTGTCATGCGATATCCGCGTATGGACAAGGAGGTGCTGTCCACCTACTCCAAAGGCGTGATCGCCTCGTCCGGCTGCCCTCCGGCATCATCCAGACCCGTCTGCGCCTAGGCCAGTTCGACGAGGCGCTGCGTGCCGCCGGCGAGTTCCAGGACATCTTCGGCAAGGACAATTTCTACATCGAGCTGATGGACCACGGACTGTCCATCGAAAGCAAGGTTACCGGCGATCTGCTGACCATTGCCAAGAAGCTCGGCGCGCCCCTGCTCGCCACCAACGACTCGCACTACGTCATGGAGGCGGACAAGGACGCCCAGGACGCCATGCTGTGCATCAACTCCGGCGCCACGCTGGACGACCCCAACCGCTTCAAGTTCGAAGGATCGGGATACTACATCAAATCCGCCGAGGAGATGCGCGAGCTGTTCAAGGACCATCCCGACGCCTGCGACAACACGCTGGAGATCGCGGAACGCTGCAACGTGATCTTCGACGACCATGAGGATGGCGCGTTCATGCCGCAGTTCGACTGCCCCGAAGGGTGGGACGAGACCTCGCTGTTCCTCAAGAAGGTCGAGGAGGGCCTGGAGAAGCGCTACGACGGCAACCCGCCGATGGAGGTGCTCAAGCAGGCCGACTATGAATGCGGCGTCATCTGCCAGATGCAGTTCTGCGGCTACTTCCTCGTCGTCGCCGACTACATCAACTGGGCGAAGGAGCACGGCGTGATGGTGGGCCCGGGGCGAGGCTCCGCCGCAGGGGCCATGGTCGCCTATGCGATGGGCATCACCGAGCTCGATCCGCTCAAGCACGGCCTGATCTTCGAGAGGTTCCTGAACCCCGAGCGTGTGTCCCTGCCCGATATCGACGTCGACTTCGATCCCGAAGGCCGCATGCGCGTGCTGGGCTATGTGGCCGACAAGTACGGCCATGACAAGGTCGCCCAATGCGTGATCTACGGCACCATCAAGACCAAGCAGGCGCTCAAGGACTCCGCGCGCATCATGGGATTCCCCTTTGAGATGGGCACTCGTATCACCGAGGCGCTGCCGCCGGCCGCCACCGGAGGCAAGGACATCAGCGTGCACGACATCTTCGACCCGAGCGCCAAGCGCTACGCCGAGGCGCGCGAATACCGCGAGCTGTACGACTCCGATCCCGAAGTCAAGCGCATCACCGAGGAGGCGAAGGGCATCGAGGGGCTGATTCGCCAGACCGGAGTCCACGCGTGCGCCACGATCATGGGTTCCGCGCCGATCACCGACACCTCGCCGCTGCTGGAGCGCACCGACGGCACCGTCACCACCACGTTCGAGTACCATACGTGCGAAACGCTCGGCCTGGTCAAGATGGACTTCCTCGGCCTGTCCAACTTGACGGTCATCCGCGACACGCTCACCAACATCGAGCACAACGGCAAGGGCGTCATCGACTACACGAAGATCCCTCTCGATGACCGGGAGACGTACCAGCTGCTGTCGCGCGGAGACACGCTCGGCGTGTTCCAGCTCGATTCCGACGGCATGCGCTCGCTGCTCAAGACGCTCAAGCCCGATAACTTCAACGATATTTCCGCACTTATCGCCCTGTACCGACCGGGCCCGATGTCGATGGACTCGCACACCAACTACGCCAAGCGCAAGAACGGCCTGCAGAAGATTACGCCTATCCACCCCGAGCTCGACGAGCCCCTCAAGCAGGTGCTCGATGAGACGTACGGCCTGATCATCTATCAGGAGCAGGTGCAGTCAGCCGCGCGTATCCTGGCCGGCTATTCGCTGGGCAAGGCAGACGTGCTCAGGGCGAGCCGATGGGCAAGAAGAAGCCCGAGGTGCTGGCCAAGGAGAAGGTGCCGTTTTTCGCCGGCATGAAGGAGCATGGCTATTCCGAGGAGGCCGCAGAGGCGATCTGGGAGATCCTGGTCCCGTTCTCCGGCTATGCGTTCAACAAGGCGCACTCCGCCGCGTACGGCCTGATCTCCTACTGGACCGCATACCTCAAGACGCACTACCCGGTCGAGTTCATGGCCGCGCTGCTGCAGGGCGCGGCGACCAACAAGAACAAGACCGCCCTGTATCTGGGCGAGGCTCGGAGAATGGGCATCCAAGTGCTCTCCCCGGATGTCAACGAGTCGGTCTACGAGTACTCCGCAGTCGGCGACGTCGTCCGATTCGGGCTCGGGGCTATCCGCAACGTCGGCGAGAATGCGGTCAAGGACATCATCGCGGAACGCGAGACGGGCCGTGGCAAATACGTGAACTTCATGGACTTCATCCGCCGCGTGCCGTTGACCGCGCTGAACAGGCGACTGGTCGAATCGCTGATCAAGGCGGGCGCATTCGATTCGATCGACCCGAACCGCCGGGCGCTGTTCACCGTGCACGAGTCGGCGATCGACTCGGTGGTCGGCCTCAAGCGCAAGCAGGCGGAAGGACAGTTCGACCTGTTCTCCGACACGGAGGATTCGGGCGCCGACGCGATGGGGGATGCGACGGTCGCCGTGCCGGACATCGAGGAATGGGACAAGAAGGACAAGCTCAAGTTCGAGCGCGATATGCTTGGCCTCTACGTGTCGGACCATCCGCTGAGCGGCATGCAAGCAGTGCTCGCCGGGATGCGGGAGATGTCCATCGCCCATCTGATTGACCGTGCGCCCACCATGCCCAGCGGGCAGCAGGTCACGCTGGCGGGACTGATTACCAACGTCGATCGACGAGTCTCGAAGAAGGGCAACCCGTGGGCGATCGTCACCATCGAGGACATGGAAAGCTCCATCCAGTGCATGTTCTTCGGCAAAGTGTACGAGGCGGCGAGCACGGAGCTCATACAGGATGCGGTCGTGCAGGTGCGCGGCCAGGTCGAGGTTCGGGACGAGACCGTCAGCATGCGCGCCACGGAAATGCAGCCGGTCGCGCTGGAGACCGATGACGAGCGTCCGTTCCTGATCACCTTGCCGCTGGTGGCCCTGGGGCGCGGCAACATGCAGCAGCTTGCGCAGATCATCACGCGGCATCCGGGATTCTGCGAAGTGCGGCTTGCCGTGCTCGACGCCAAGGGCAACGCACGGGTGATGACCTTCGGCGATAGGTTCCGCGTCAAACGCGACACCAGCCTGTTCGCCGAGATCAAGAGCCTGTTCGGCCCGAGCTGCCTGCCGACGGCCTGAGACCATCAGCCGGAATGTGACCATATGCGCTACGGAATCCGCTGACGATGGGCGTATGCAGGTAGAATGAGAGCGAAACGGGGCCGCTGGCTGCCGTCAATTATGGGCCTGGACCTAGAGGGAAGAACGATGATAGTGTGTTCACATTGCGGCGCAGACAACGCCGATGGAAGCTTGTTCTGCAGGGCGTGCGGTGCACAATTGACGGCGGCGACGGCGGTGACGGCACAGCCGGCCGCTGCGGCACCGGCGACGCCTGCGTACACGACGCAGCCGCAGACTTCGGCTTCGCAGGTTCCTCAATCAGTGCAGTATCCGGCGCAGCCGCCGCAACCGGTACAGACGACCGGGATGCCTCCCGTTCCCGCGCCCGCCGTTCCCGCGGCGCCCGGCACCGCTTACCAGCAGCAGCCGCAAATGGCCGGATACCAGCAGCAGCCGTATCGGGCTCAGACGTATCCGCAGCAGCCGGTCGATTCCCAGCAGTACGGCCAATACCAGCAGCCGGGCGTCCCCGGAGTCCCCATGGCTCCCGTGGCACCGGTCGCGCAGAAGA
>ENA-OQCW01000599-OQCW01000599.1-human-gut-metagenome-genome-assembly--contig:-NODE-599-length-19455-cov-3.406612_pt1 | contig 19455 bp, 22 predicted proteins | sample MGYA00242767_ERZ504593 | MGnify/ENA primary metagenome ERZ504593 (study PRJEB26092, sample SAMD00036307) | human gut metagenome | host: Homo sapiens | study: EMG produced TPA metagenomics assembly of... | reverse complement strand
GAAAACAACCGCAACGCAATCATGTTCAACCCGCGCATCATTGCTGGGAGCGACCCATTCGATACCGCCGAAGGATGTCTGTCACTGGATGGCGAACGTCCGACAACACGCTACCAGAGCATCACCGTCACCTATCAGGCTCGCAGCGGGCGCGAATACACGACTGCCTTCGACGGATTCACCGCGCAAATCATCCAACACGAAATCGATCACGTCAACGGCATCATCATCTGACGAATAATGACGGTCATCGCGTCATATCGCCGAAATCGACAATGTGACGCGTCACAAAGCACACCACACACTCAGCCCAACTGGTCCTTGATGCCGGACGGCAGATGCGTGGTGACTTCCTGCTGAATGCGGTCAAACGCGCTGGACAGCAGCAGATTACCCGGAACCGTACTGATCAGGAATGCCAGAATCGCGGCGATGACCGCCGTCACCAGACCTTTGACAAGATGGGCGACGATCTTGAACACCAGATAGGCGACAATCGCGCCGACGACGACGGTGATCGCGGTTTGAGCCAGCTGCGGCAGATTGCCATACCACAGGACGAACTGGTCGAATCCGGACCGCACGGTCTGTGATGTTTGAGAGATCTGCGAGTTTTGAGCAATATGCAAGGACAACACGGCGTGCACGAACTGCATGTGCGAGGTCAGTCTCCTTTGCCGGTGAGTATGGTGGTTGTTTGATGATATCAGCCTGATCAGGCCTCCCGTCATGTGCCGGTCCCCGATCGGGCCGGGATGCGGGAGGTCCCCTATGTCGTCATGACGTCAGCCGACGAGGAAGTCGAGGACGTTCATGCCGGTGCCGGTCTGCGCGCGATACAACTCGGTGTATCCGCACTGGCGGCAGGAGATGGTGACGAACTTCTTGTTCTGCACGTTGAACAGTTTGGCGAAATCGCCGCCGGTCGCCTGGAACTGGTCGCTGTCGTATGACCGGCATCCGCATTTAACGCAAACGTACTGAATCTGCTGCATAATGAATTCCTTTCATCGGAACCTAACATCCCCCGATAGTGGTTCACCCTATCAGACAGGATTCGCCCGATTGCCGGTTATCCCGTATCCGCACGTAACGCGCATACAATCAACAGAATCGTCCGCGCTCCTTCGCGATGCGGGCGCCCCATATCGGCATCAGTGCGCATCGGAGAAGAAATCACGCTGAAAAACGCCAACAGCCGACAAATCCAGAGGCTATCTTCGTTTCGAGGGGTTGATTCGGATGCGTCAAAACATCTATCTGCGTTTCGAGGGGGTGGTGCTCAAGTATAAACGCTCCCAAAACCGCATGATTCCAGCAACATACAGCTTCGAATACCCTGCATATCGTGTTTTGGCAACCCCTTGAAACGCAGATAGATGTTCGGAGAGCCCCGAATCAACCCCCCACCCCAAAGTTCATATACCGTACAAATCGGCGGGTCGGATGTCCTCAGTAGCCGTGCGCGTGCAGATAATCGTCGTCAAAACCGAAATAATGGCCGAGCTCATGCAGCACTGTCTTGCGAATCTGCCGGCGCAGGTCGTCGCGCGTGGCGCAGACGCGCTCGTGCGGGCCCTTGTATATGGTGATGATATCGGGCATGACGCCACTGTATCCGGTGAAGCGCCGCGTGATTGGCACACCTTCGTACAGGCCGAGCAGCTCATCGCACTGGCGCTGCATCGTCGCCCGCTCACGCTCGTTCGGCTCGTCGGCGACCGCGATACCGACATTGTCCAGCGCGCGTTTGAACCGGTCCGGAAGACTGTCGATGGCCGTTTCGACCTCGTGCTCGAACTCCTCGTCGCTGATGCGCATTCCACAGCCTTCCTTGTCATTGAACAGTCGCCTTGCCCGCCACGATCAGGCGGATGCCCCGGCACAATCGGGAGCAGTCTGACTCCATGTTCCAAGCATAGGACGGCGTGGACCGATGCGCCACATAGACCGTACGTCACACGACCGGTATACGCTTCAGTCATTCGTAACGTACACTAGTGACTGTGCGAAAGGAGGTGCGCATTGGCGACGTCGGAAATCGAACAGTTGTGGATCAGCCAGTTTCAGGAGAATCTGGGGGCGCTTCGCAAAGTGGCGGGATGGACCACCCAGCAGTTGGCCAACGAGCTAGGAGTCGCACGGCAGACCATCTCCAATCTGGAGACCGGCCGAAGTCCCATGACCAAATTGCAGTACCTCGCCCTGCGCACCGTGTTCAGCGCCGAAATCGCCAAATGCGGCAACCGCGAACTGGCGAAGATCATCAAGACCCTTGTTGACGATCCGATTGAACTGCGCATCAAGGAGCTTGGGACGGCCGGTTCGTCCGACGATGCCAAAGAGCCGACCGATGAGACGGCCGACAATACCAAAGCAAACAGCGCTACCGAGCCTGACGCTCCCAGCGAAGCAGACGATGCACGGCCCGTCGCACCGGCATCCAAGCCGGCTGCCGGCAGACGGGCACGCAAAAACAAGGAACGACCGCTGAGCACGGCCATGCAGGCACTTGCCGTCATCACCGCGGCTCTGGCCAGCGGCACCGCCGCCGGCGTTCTCACCTATCTGCTGTTTCCCAACGGCAAGCCCGGCAAAAACGGCAGACGTTGACAGAGCGGACCGCGCTGCAGACCGCAACAAGGCCGATCATCGACAGTCGTACTGATTCGGCATGACGATTCGTGTCTATTTCCGCTGCCACGAACAATGCCTCATCTCGATCAACTTCCGGAAAAGTCCGGGATTCTCTTCGCGCATCAGCGCGGCTGCGACTGCATCATGTGGCGGCGCGTTTGAACAGAAAAATATAAATCTCCCGGCATATGAAGGCAAGGCTCTTCATGCACCGGGAGATTTGACGATTCGTTACGGCAGAAAAAACGTTACAGGCCTAGGACTTCATGCTTCTTCATGTCGAACTCCTCTTGGGAGAGGATGCCGATGTCGACGAGTTCCTTGAGCTTCTTCAACGTTTCCACCTGTTCTGCGACGCTCATGGAGGTGGTGTGCGAGGGCGCTGCCGCGCCGGCTCCGGAGGTTGCCGTATCGGCACCGCCCGTGCTTTCGGCTGCAAGTGCGGCTTGAGGCTGCGGCTGCTGCGGTTGCGGCTGCGCGGCCATCGGCATCGGCGCTGCCGGCGCCGCGGTCATCGGATTGATGGCCTGAGCCATGTTCATGCCGAAGAGCATGCCGCCGCCATCACCGAAACCGTTGTTCTGGATGCCTTGGGCGATCTGCTGCTGCGCGGCCATGTTGCCGGCCGTCTGCGAGACGCCCTCGTACGCAGAGACATTCATCTTGTTCGAAGCGAATTGGCGCACGAGCTGGCGAGACTCCTCATCGAACTCGATGCTCTCGATGCCGACGCCGGACACCTCGAATCCGAAGCGATTCCTCCACGTCCCCGCATTCGTCTCATCGTTGCGCACGCGTGTGGCGATATCGTTCGCATGGGCAGGCAGCTGCGAAATTCGATACTGATCGGACAACGAGTTGATGGCGACGATGAACGACTGGACGAATTCGGAAAGAATCTGTTCCCTAGCCTTGGGATTGTCGAACGCGTACGACGTTACGTTGGCGGGAACGTAATTGCGCACGAAGCGAACCGGGTCGGTGACTTTCAGTGACATCGTGCCCCGCGCCCGTATCTCCAAATCCACGCCATAGAATTTGTCATTGTAGACCAGCGGCGCTGGAGTGCCGAACTTAATGCCGCGGATCTCACGCAGGTTGACGAACGCCACATACTTCGTCTCCACCGGCTGCCCGCCGAATGTGAATCGACTGGCGACCGAACTGAACAGCGATCCGATGCCGTCACCGGCGAGCACGCTTTTCTCGCCGTCGCGGTACTCGTAACCGCCCGGCTCGGTAATCACGTTCTCGATGCCGGATTCGGAGAAGATGAAGGCCGCCGTGTTTTCGGGCACATAAATGTGGGAACCGTTGCTGATGACGCCTTCGGAACCGTACTCGTTCGACCCGCGTCCGTTGTTCGTGCCTCTTGGGACTCCCGGCGCGACCACTACATACTCGTCGAACCGACCGGCAGTGATGATGTCTTTCCATAGATCCGCGAACGTTCCGCCGAGCGCGCCCGCGAACGCCTTGATGATTGCCATGTGCTTTCTCCTCGTCTTCTCGCGCAAGCGCGGATGCGCCGCCATGCGTGTTGCCTGCATGACGGCGCATCCGCCCAGCGCACAGGTTCGGTCGGTTAGTTCAGCTGCGTCTCGCGATTGCAGTATTCGCAGCGAACCGCCTCGCGCTTATGGCCGGACAGCGGCGCGCCGCATCCCTCACAGGTTCCCGACGACCGCGTCTCGGCGATGCCAAGCCCGTTGCGAAACGCGCCGAACGTGTCCTTCAACGTACCGGCCAGCGCCTCCGTGCCGGGTATGGCCTTGCTGAACGCCTGTTGCTTGTTTTGGATCTGATCGAGAAAACCCATTGCTGTCCTTCTTCCTTATGTGGATTGGCGGAGTGCCGAATACCGCGTCACTGGCTGACGGACGCAAGTTTCTGCGTGCATCGAGCCATGACCTCGTTGTAGTACGCGAGATCGCTGGCGCTGAGCGAGCCGGAATCGATGGAAAATTACTTGAATTACTCGCAGATGTATCAGAGCTTGTGCTGATATCTGATGTAGATGAATCATCAGGACCGCGCAGGCTTATCGACATGATGTCCTTATTCGACTCATCATGTGAAATCCTTACGGAATAGCCATCCTTGGTCTCACCTCTAAACCATCCGCCCCTGCGTCTGTAATCTACAGTGAAGCCCTTCTCAAGAACAGCATCATTATACGCGGCATACTGTTCATCATTGGTATCACACACATCAATAGAGAGCATGTCATCATGTTCAATGAGATTGCCACCAGTCGTAGATTTCGGGGTTGGAAGTTTGGTGCCAATATTGGTTTTTGGCCAAGAGAAAGCTTCGCGCTCAATTTCCGGTGCGGCGGCCGGAGCGGCCTTTTCGAGAGCTCCGGAGACAACAATGCCTACACTGCCAATGACAAAACCCAACACTGTAAGTACTGCGGCAATCCAAGCAAACAGCTGACCAGTCACCTTGCCGCCGGGACGTGTTACATACAACGCAGCAAATGTCAGCAACAAGGATATGAACGCCATGGAGAACAACATTCCCCATTCCAATGCCGCCGGCGCGAACGTGCTCAGCACCATCAGGATGCTGTATGCAAGTGCCGCAATGGCGAGTTTAGAGCGGTTACCGGAAGCACCGGTGAACTGAGGATTATTCAAAATCTTCCAGGCCTTGTTCTCCTTCTTCGGGGCATTCGCCGCATCGGCGGGTGCCGCTGTGGGCAGAGCAAGTGCCGGATCAAGAACAGACAGGAATTCAGCGGTCCGAGTGCCACCATCATCACCGGTCACGTCCAGTTTGATGGCCGTCCCGTCAGCACCCTGAGCGCTGGCCTTCAGCGTGAATTGTGCTCCGTCATATGCGTGGAATGTCACCGTTCCCTCAGCGACGTTCTCTTCATCCGCGGTGAACGTGGCGCTGGTGGACAGCTGGTCGTGGACGGCCTGCATTACCTGCTGCAGACTGGTCGCATACACACGATCGTTGTACGACGGAGTCTGGGCGGGAACATCTTGAACTGGCGGCATTGTCTGCGTCGGCGGCACAGACTGTTCGGTCGGAGGAATGAATTGGGTGGGCGCATCATTACTGCCCGAAGTCGTTGGCTGATTGCCGCCGGCGGGGAAGGGTGCCGGCTGTTGACTATCGTTTGTCATGATTTCCTTTTTCCTCTTTCTTTGCCAGCGACATCGCCAGCGCGCAAACGGCGAGACATGTGAGCATGACCGCCAGTCCGACCTCGATGGCAAACCGGCTGCGTTCGTTCATTGTCACATCCTTCTCTCGTCAGCCACTTGATGTCGCTGTACTCATCACTTAGTGTATGTCGCTGTGAATATGTACGCAAATTAGCATTATGTAATTAGTTTAGCTAGTCAAACTGAGTTGAATCCACCCTTTCCGCCACGTGCCCTTACGGCAGTGGCAACGTCAATTTTCAGGATGGCGACATGGCCCCGCATCAGTTGCCAACTGATTTTTTCTCCGGCGTTTCGCCGGGCGAGTCTCGCTACGCTGAATCATCAGAATCACACGACATAGCAAGAGGAGCGCAACATGGCAGACACCCCCGAAGAGCATCTGACCGAAGAGCTGCTTGACCGGCTGCTTCACAGTGCCAAGATCGAAACGTATCTCGACGAGGAGCACATCACAGATCGTGCGTTGCCCGATTATCTGAACGAACTGCTCGACAGAAGCGGAATCAAGCGCAACCCTCTCGCAGAAAAAACAGGCATGAATCAGACGTTCATCTACGATATTTTCGCCGGCAAATCCCGGCCGGGAAGGAACAACGCCATCAGACTCGCGTTCGGGCTCGGGTGCGACCTGCGCGAGACCCAGCGGCTGCTGCGGCTTGCCGGCGTGAGCGAGCTCTACTGCAAGCAGCGGCGCGACGCAATCATCATCTGGTGCATTCAGAACGGCCGGGACCTTCCCTCTACCGACGATGAACTGTATCGGATGGGCGAGGATACCTTGGTGCCGAAGGACTAGTGCGGGGAGGTAGCTGGCGACGCCCCCACCCGCTTCGCGGGAGTCCCCGCCAGCGGGGGCGAGGTTCTTAGCACATCACTCGTGCGCTTGTCTCCGCCAGCGGGGGCGGAATCTTAGGCCATGGAGCATGTCGATCGGGAACGGGTTAGGATAGCGGGTAACGACCAGGACTGGGGAGCAAGATGGACGATAAGCAGACCGCGCACGCGATGGGGATCGACGACACCTACCGCGTCGAGCGCACGCTCGCTCGCGGTCAGGGCGGCGTCACCGAACTGGTCAGCATCGATGGCATCGGTCCGTTCGTGCGCAAGAAGATCCCATCCCAGCTGGCCCAACGCAACGTATGGGCGGCTCTCAGCGCCTGCACGAACCCACGCCTGCCACACGTCGAGGCAACATACGAGTTGCCCGATCATTTCGTGGTGGTGTATGACTACGTATCGGGGCGGCCTCTGGAGCACGTCGTTCAGCAACAGGAAAAACTTCCTGAGCGCACTGCGGCACAACTGATCTGCCAACTGTGCGATGCCGTGACCGAGCTGCACCGGCATGGCATCATCCATCGGGACATCACCCCATCCAACGTGATTGTCGCCGACGACGGAGCGCATCTGGTCGACTTCGGCATCGCCAGGACCGTCGCGGCGAATGCGACGCACGACACCAAGGCATTGGGCACCTACGGCTTCGCTTCCCCAGAGCAGTTCGGGTTCGCACAGACCGACGCCCGATCGGACGTGTACTCGCTGGGACGGCTGCTTGGATACATGCTGACCGGCGTCTACCCTGACGACAAACGATACGGCCAGCTGCTCGCCGACCCCCATGTGGTGCCATCCCAGCTGAAGTCGGTCATCGACCGGGCGTGCTCATTCGAACCGAGCGCCCGTATTCAAAGCGCCGACGAACTGCGCCGCGCGATACTGGGACAGCCTGCACAGCAGAATGAGAACATCGCCAGGCCCGCCATCGTGAACGTCGCGCCGCAATCGGCCCGGAAGCGCTCCAAGCGCAAGGCGATTATCATCGGCGCCATCTCCGCGATTCTGATCGCCGCGCTCATAGCCGGCATGCTGGTTCTCGGCAATGTGTTCAAAACCGGCAAACAGTCCACGCCGAACAGCAGCACTACGTCATCATCTCACAGCAATACGTCAGACGCACAACAGCCAGGCAAGGATGGCACAAACGACAGCAATCAGTTCAACGGCTCCGCGAACGGGCAGACAACGGATGGAAACAGCACTGACAATACGCAGAGCGATACAACGGAGAACCCGCTGAAAATCACGGAATCAGGGTGGTCGGCGGACAGTGCCGGCTATATCCATTATGCCGTCGCGGTAAAGAACACCAGCAGCACCTTGCAGGTCGAGTTTCCTGCGATTAGCATCACCGGGCGCGCGAAAGACGGCTCGATACTGTTCGCTGAGGATAACCTCAGGGCAGTATCGTTCCCGAAGCAGACCATATATCTTATCGGACAAGCTGGCAATGGCCCCGGAAGCGAAACTCCGGAAAGTGTGGAATTCTCCATAAACCAACGTGGCGGCACCGATATCCGGCAATCACATGGTGTTGTCACCTTCACAACGTCAAATCTCTCGGTGTCGCATGATAGTTTTAGCAATACCTTATTCAATGGAGAGATCAAAGCCAAAAACACCGGCTACGATTCCATTCTAAATGGGGCGTATGTGACAGTCGTGCTACGCAACAAGAAAGGCGACATCATCTACGGGGATGGCCAGCCTATCGATTCGATTTTTGACAGAAAAACGCATTCCTTCTCAATCCCTATAGACGATTGTCCCGATTATGCCTCGTATGAGATTCATGCGTCAATTTGATTTTTGATTTGCCGGAAATTCGACGCCGCCCATTGCGTATCACGGTCATCTCACCACTATGCCGCTTGCCGCTCCGGCGATGTAATCGGAGCGGCAAGCGGCTACGCAACAATACAGGTGGCCCGAATTATCCTCAGCCGCGGTTGTCGAACATCGACAGGAGCATCTTGCTGGGTTCGACGGCGTAGACGGTGTGCGGCAGGCGGGCGCTCAGGTAGACGACGCCGCCGGGTACGAGTTCGACCTCGCGGCCTTCGCCGCCGACGCGCAGTTTGCCCTCAAGCACCTGAATGGTCACCGGCATGGCGGCCGTATGCTCGCTCAGCGCCTGATCCTTGTCGAAACCGAACAGCACGACACGCAGGCCGTCCTCACGCATCACCACACGCGAGACGGTGGATTCCGGCTGGATCTCGATCAGCGATGCAAGATCGGCCACGTAGCCCAGGTGTGGTTCCGTGGAAATGGCGTGGCCTTCGGCATCGTGCTTGCACGCGCAGTGCTTGGGCTGCTCATCACCGGCTTCCTCAGCATCACCGTGCTTGCACTTGCAATGGTGCGCTTCGCCTTCGCCGGCTTCCGCGGCGCCGTCGTGCTTGCACGCGCAATGGTGGGCGGCCGGCTGCTGAGCGGCCGAAGCGTTCGCTGCGGCTGCCTCGGCCGCGGCCCTGCACTGACGGCACTTGCAGTGCTGCTCGTCACGTCCCGCCTCACATGCGGACTGCTGTTCGTTCTCATCTGCCATGATGTTCTCCTTCGTTACGTTGCCGTATCTTTTTGTTGCGCGTTCGCGCCGCATATTGCTGCGCGGACGCGCATCCACGTATATCAGTGCATATCAATGTCGGACGCCGTACCGGGCATCGAACCGCGGCTGATCTTCCGACAACATCCACCATCATTATCTGCCAGCACGGCCGCCGGCGGAATCATCCGCCCGGCTGTCGGCCGGCGCATCGTCACTTCGCGGGCTTGCGAACCACGAACGCAATGCCGTTGAGCTCCTTGCTGTACTTGTGGAACGTGGATTTCATGTTCATCACGCGGGCGCGGATGTCCTTGTTCCCCAACATATTACGCAGGATGCGCAGCACGCCGCCAAGCCCCTCATCGGCGAGATTGCGGCGCATATCCAGCAGCGCCATCGGCTCCTTGCCGCTCCACAGCACTTCAAAGCCCTCGGATTCCAGCAGCTCGCGCCACTCTTTCTCGGTGAGAGGACGGGCGTTGACCTTGATGCTGCGGGCGAGTGCCTTGCGCACCTCGTCCTTGACCGGCTCAGGCAGATCGTCCGGCTGCAGCCCAAGCTCGTGAATCGAATAGGTGCCGCCAGCGCGCAGCAGACGGTAGGCTTCTGCGATGATGGCCCGCTTGCCGCGCTCAGTCTGCATGGTAAGCATCGCCTCACCGATCACGGCGTCGGCGCTTTCGGATTCCAACCCCGTGTCCGCTGCGTCGTGCAGAGCACAGCTCGTCGGAATAGACGGTGCATTCTCGGCCGTCAGCTTGGTGATGATGTCCACCACCTGCGGGTCGCGGTCGACGCCGCGATAGCTTTTCGGCTTGCGCTCAAGAATGAGCTGCGTGGTACGGCCAAGGCCGGGCGCGAATTCGACGACGTCCTTGCCTTCCAACTCGGTTTTCGCCAGCATGCGCCCGGTCAGCTTCTTGCCGCCAGGGCGCAGAACGCGCTTACCGATGCGGGCGAGCAGCCAGTGTCCCTGCAGATGCTCCACATCACGATCTGACTGAGGCAGCGGAAGGCTACCGTTCCCCTGCGCATTGGTCGTGGATTGTGGCGCTGTATTCGTAGTCTGAGTTCCCATATCACGCGACACTATCGGCGATGCGCCCCATGCACAAGGGTTTTCGGTCTTTTATCAGCGTAATGTGATTGAACTCACTCCGACCGGCGGAATCGGCCGAGCAGCATTTCCGACATGCCGACGGCTACGTCTTGTGTGAAGAACCGGTCATACAGGCACTCGTCAGTGAGCCATCCTGTTGACAATATGCCACAATGAAACCAGTGCGACGATGCGCGGCAGATCATTCACCAGTCACGTCATCCGCGCACCGCACGACAACAATCGGAGACAATCGAGGACAGGAAGAATGAGAGTTATCAGCAATATTCTGTGGATTATCCTAGGCGGTCTGATCATCGCCATCGGCTGGGCGCTGATCGGGCTCGTGCTGTGCGTGACGATCATCGGCATTCCGCTGGGCCTCCAGGCATTCAAGATGGCAGGGCTCACTCTGACGCCGTTCGGCAAAACCGTCCGCTACGGTGGCGGTGTCGGCTCGACGCTGGCCAACATCATCTGGGTCGTGCTCGTCGGCTTTTGGATGGCGCTCAGTTACGTGGGCGCCGGCCTGCTGAACTGCATCACGATCATCGGCATCCCGTTCGGCATCCAGTCGTTCAAGATGGCGAAACTGGCGCTCTGGCCGTTCGGCGCGGACATCGTCAGCCTGTGAGCGTCCGGCTCGCAGGCCTCATACGGCGGTCTGCCTATACCGTTCCTTCCTCAAGATAAAAAACGGTCGAGCCGCCGTCATCCCATTCGACCTTCTCCTCGCGCCTGTGCGTCAGGCCGCGACACGTATAAAAACCGACATTGCAGCCGGTGTCGGTAAACAAATAGTACCGCCGGACGCCAACGCGGCGGAACCGTTCCAGCAGATCATCGAACAGGAAGCCGCCCACTCCCCCGCCACGGATTCGCTCGTCGACCAGGAAGAGCGTCACCTCGGCGTCGTATCGGTTCTTTGCCCCTCGTATCAGCCGTCTGTCGACACGGTTGATACGCAGCATTTCAGCAATGCCGGAGCGACCTGCGGTCGAAAACAGCAACGGGAACAATGCCCTGATGATATGACGATGGTGCCGGTTCGGCAGGAGGCACAATCGTTTCGGAACATTGATGTCGACCCGCGCCAATATCACGCCCACCGGCCGGCCGTGCAGCACCGCGACGGTCGCCTCGGAAGAGCGCGCCAGACATGAATGGAAGTCCGCCTCCGCCAGCCGACGGGAACAATCGCTGTCCGCTTTTTGGCCGCCTGACCATTCGCTGTACCATGTACGCCGCAGAATCTCGATCAGCGCAGGATAATCGTCGCGCCGCAAGGTGCGCAGACGCACTGCGGGGCGACGCGGGGTCGCTGCTGTCGATGACGATGCTGTCGAAACCGCGGCGACCGAGGTCACATCCGCAATCGTACTCGAGGAATCGTTCATACCGCAATGGTGACGTGGCACCGAGACGTTGACGGAGCAAAGTGAGACACGGCGAGGCGGGACGGACGGAAACGCAGCACAACGACTCTCCTGCCGAGACACGCCTGGATGTGTCACAAAGCCGTCAGAGCCAATCGCCAAGAATGACGGAACAGAGCCCCGTTCTTTCAAAAGTCACACAACAAGCTTGCGACTACGCCTCCGTAAAGGTCATCGATGCCCTAATCCGACGCAGCGGATACGGAAACAGAGAAATCGACCGTCTCTGCGATGGAACGATCACATACGGACGCATCCGAGACATTCGCAATGGCCTTGAGGCTCCGGTGCGTTTGTCTGAGTTTCTGCAGGCGCGGTGATCTCGACTTCGCGGCGCATGAGGATGAGCATAAGTACGATGGCGATGAAGACGATCCGGCGTAAAGCCGGATGTGGTGCCGTGCGGGGCTTCGTCCTTCGTGTCTAATCGCGATTAAATTGATATTAATTATGCAATCGGCTACTTTTATTTGACTTATTTCTCGTCTTATCTTATAGTTTCTACAATTAAGAGCCTAACTCGGAAAGAGAGGCGGAACAATGGGTATGAAATATAGGAGTTTGGCGCGGTCGTTCCATACCGACAGATCCAATGACGCCTTCAACAACCATGCGAAGCTTGCCCGGCAACGGCTCGAGGCGGACTCCACATTCAGGACCGGGGTCGTCACCCCTCTGGGCGAACTGTTCGCCGCCACACCACGCGAGACATCCATGCTCACGGAAAAGATACTTCTCGCGGAACGGCGGGTATCCCGGCTCTGGAACCAAATCCCTGGCGTCATGCGCTGGGACTACATACGGCACTCCATCAGCGAGGAATTGTTCGCCACCAACGAGATGGAAGGCGTACGCAGCACCCGCAAGGAAACCCAGGAAGCCGTGGAAGCGGCCGACAAGGCGAGGAAGGACGGCGACGACCCCAAGGCTCGGTTCAGCGAATTCGCCAAGCTGTACCTGAACCTCACCGACAAGGACTCCGCACTGCCGGCGGGAATCGCCGACATCCGCGACATCTACGACAAGGTCGTGCTCGACGAAATCAACGAGAGCGACAAGCCGGACGGCGAACTGTTCCGGAAAGGCGACGTGGAAATACAAGGCCCGCACGGCCTCGCGATCCACAATGGAGTCAAAGGCGAAGGCAACATCGGCGCACTCCTCACCGACATGATCCATCTCGCGACCTCCGACGAGATTCCCCGGCTGCAGTCGGCCATCATGTCGCACTTCCTGTTCGAATACGTCCACCCGTTCTACGACGGCAACGGCAGAACCGGCCGGTATCTCCTGGCCCTGTACCTGAACCACGACCTAACCATGCCCACCGTGTTGTCGTTGTCCCGCACCATCGCGGAGAACAAGAACGCCTACTACAAGGCATTCATGGAGGCGGAGGACAAGCTGAACTGTGGCGAACTCACGCTCTTCGTGAACACCATCCTCGGATTCATCCGGAAGGCCCAGGACGAGCTGATCGACGAACTCGAAGTTAGAGTCGACCAGCTCGACAAGGGCCGGGCGGTCTGCGACCAGCTCGAACGGAAGCACGGTCTGTCCGCGAAGGCGGTCTCGATACTATATGGCGTGATCCAGGAGGAGATGTTCGACTCGACCAAGTCCATGACGCTGAACGATGCCGCATACCATATCAGACTATCCAAGCAAAGCGCGAGAAAGTACGTGGGAGAGCTCATGGACGCGGGCCTCGCCATCCAGTCCGGGAAGCGCCCACTGAAAATACGGGCATCGGAATCGTTGAAGGGCATCCTTGAGGCCGGAATGGGCGAGGACGCCGGAGAGCATGGCGGCAAAACCCAACAAGAAGAAACAGAAACCGTCCACGAGGGCGATCCCGCATAACTCAACTATTCGGAAATTCCGGATAGTTGAGTTTTCATTAAACATCGCGGCCGGATGGATGGTCAAGGTTTATTCGCTGCGTGAAACGTCGAGTGAGACGTGTTTCTCGCGGCGGAACTCCCACGTCCCGTCCGCGCGATGGACGATGCTGCCAGATCCCTTCGTACGTCGTCTGCCATTGGCCGCCATGATGTTCCTCCCTGTCGGGAGCGCCTTCGGGCATCTGCCGCCGGCGCCCTCCCAAGGGCACTCTATTGGCACTCTATCCGGGCCACAAACGGCCAGGTACGTGGCAAAAACGGCCATTTCCCAGTAATCGAAAAACGGCGGAATCCGCACGTGTCCGGAGACCGGAAACGTTGGTATTCCGCCGTTTTTCAGGGCTGCAACCCCCTACTTGCTCACGTTGAACTTGAACGTATCAACGTTTTTCAGACACCAGTCGCCAGTAAGCATTTCGCCATCTCGTGGATTAAAGGACACCTTATGGTCACCTCTTTTTGTTTGCAGGGTTGATTATATCGGACCGCCGAGATGCGTCGACGACGTTTGGCGACACACCGGATCAATCTCGTTTGCACAACTTATTTAGTTTTACTATATTAGTTTATATCGGGAACAAGCCCGACCGGACAATTCAAGAGAGGAGGTGCGATGAGGATTCTGGAGGCGGCCGCCGCGATAATCGGAATCATCGCCGACATCGTCGCCATAACGCTCGCATGGGCGGCATGGCGCGAGTCGCGGAAACCGAAGCACGGCCAGGTAGGCCGCATGGGTTGCGAATATCCCAAGTATCCGCAACCCATCACTTTCCAGAATAACATCGCGAACCACCATGAGCACAAGGAAAGCGGCCGCCTACGCCGGCGCGGCGTTCGGCATCGCGGGCATGGCGTTCGGCATCGCGGGCATACCCCTGCCCGCCGGATTGTTCGCCCTCGCTGCCGGAATCTCGGCGCTGGCCGGATGGTGGGAGAAATGACCGCCGTCTACCTGAGCCTCAAGCAGGTCGGCGAACGCCTCGGCGTGAAGAACGCAGCCGCCTACCGGCTGCCGGAACCGGACGCGATGATCGGGACGACGCGCGGCTGGCTGCCAGAGACCATCGACCGATGGAACTCCGCGCGTCCGGGGCGCGGCGTAGGCGGTGGACGCCCACGCAAGGAAGAACGGTAGAAGCCACTGCAAAACGAGAAAGCCGCCCCTCCCACCCGCATGGTTGCGGATGGGAGGGGCGGCTTCGTTGGTGCCGTGGTTAGACGGCGGAGGCGAGCTTGGCCTTGATGGCGCTTGCTCCGATGATCGCGGCGTCGAGGACGCCGAGCGCGTTGAGCGTGGTGACGATCTGGTCGACGTAGGGCAGGCCCCATGCGGGGCCGACCATGCCGACGAACCATGCGAGCGCGGGCAGCACGCCGAGCCCCACCCACTTCAGGAGGTCGTAGACCTTGTTCGGGATGAGCCAGTCGGGCACCGTGGCCTCCGTGGATCCGCCGGTGGAGTCGGCTGTCTTATCGTTCGCCATGCTTCACCTCCTTTCTAGTAGTAGATGCGGGTTCCGGCCCGGACCATGTTCGGGTCGCCGATGCCGTTGGCTCGCGCGATGGCGGTGCTGTTGGCGCCGAAGTGGTTCCACAGGCAGTCGCCGTAGCCGATGACGATGGAACGGCGCGAACCGGTGGAAACAGTGGCGTTGCCGCCGCCGTAGGTGACGGTCTGGCCCGGGTAGATGCGGTTGATGTCCCCCGATGGCACGCGCCACGCGGACAGCGGGTAGAGGCCGGTTCGCCTGGCGATGGCGCTGATGGTGTCGCCATGCCGCACGGTCACCGAGCGGGCGCCGGTCGAGGCCGTGGGCCGGGACGTGGTGGAGTTGCCGCCGCCCATGCGGGCGTTGACGATGGCCTGCACGCGGTCGTAGGCGCCCGCGCCATAGGCGGCGTCGAGGTTCGTGCGACGCTGGGGCAGGTTGCCGTATTCGCCGCGCTGCACGGCCGTGGCAAGCGCCTCCCAATCGACCTGACTGTGGCTCGGAGTGGGAGCCGGCGCAGGGGTGGAAGAGCCGCCGCCACCGGTGCTGCCGCTCGGGTCGGCGTACTTGCGCCACGCGGTGCGGTCGCCTCGGAACACGTTCAAATCGAGGTAGCCGGAATAACCCGGCAGCACGCCGCTGGACGTGTACTGCCTCATGGCCTCGCCGTAGGCCCCAAGCTTCCACGGGTGATCCTGGTAGCCGGTCGGCGCGGTCGTGGCGTACTGGGCGACCCACAGGCCGGAGCCCGCGGCTCGCGCGCCAGCGACCTGGTTGACGGCGCTGGCCTGCACGTAGACCATCGGGATCACGCCGTTGGTGCGCTGCTTGACGCGGTTGACCCAGCAGGTCGGCCACGCGCCGTTGCCCCACTGCGCGTTCTGGTCGCTCTCCCAGTCGAGGATCAGCACGGCCTTGCGCACATAGCCGGCGGAGTGCCTCAGGAAGTAGTCGGCCTCGGCGTTGCAGTCGCCGCCGCCCGCGTAATGGTAGATGCCGATCTCCTTGCCCGTCTTCCGGGCGTTGGCGATCTGCGCGTTCGCCTTCGGGTTGACGTAGCCAGTGCCCTGCGTGGTCTTGACGATGGCGAAGTCGGCGGTCACGCGGCTGGTGATGTCGCTCGGCTGCCAGCCGGACACGTCGATGCCCTGAAGGTCGGCGAACGCGATGCCGGTGCCGAGCGACAGGGACACGACCACGGCCACGATCATCGTGGCGAGCTTGCGCCACATGCGCTTGAGGCGGCCGGGGCCGTTGCGGTTGTTGGTATTGCCCATATCTTGCCTTTCTCTAGATGGATATGGAAACGCCCGCCACGCGGTGCGGCGGGCGAAGATTCATTCGCCGGACGGGCTTCGCCCGGCGTGCGCCTCGAGGATCTGCCGGTGCAGCTCGCTGCCGACGCCGTTGCCCCGAGCGCGTGGTAGGCGGCGTAGATGTCGTCCGCCTCGTCCTTGAGCGCGAGGTTCACGGGCCTGCCCGTCTGCACGTACTCGGTGTGGATGCGGTTCAGATCCGCCCTGAGCAGGGCGCGGACGCCGCCGATGAGGGCACGCCCCCATTTGACGGCCAAAGCGATTCCGCTCGCGGCACCCCCGGCGAGGAACGGCACGAGCCAATCGATGAGATCCTGCAATACGACGGGCATGTCTAGCCTTCCTTCCTTACCGCCGCGGTGAGCGTGACCGCACCGCCGCATACGGCGGGCACGAGCCATGCGACGATCTGATCGAGCAGTTGCATGCGGGCCTCTTTTCTAGGCTTGGAATCCCACACGGCGACCATTGCGGGCAGGCCGCTGTGGCGTGTGGGATTTGGAGGTAAAAGATGCTGTTGTCCGTTTTCCATGACGAGGTGTGGCTGCCGTCATGCGCGAATCTGAGGGAATGCACCATGGTCGGATATGAGAGCGCGTGGCGATGCCATATCGTGGACGCTTTCGGCGGGCTTGAGATCGATTCGATCACCGCCGACATGATCGAGACGTGGATGGCCGGCATGCCGCGCGGAGCGGCGCGCAAGGCATGGGGCGTTCTCCGCACCATGCTCCGCAAGGCATTCAGGTGGGGCGTGAGCAGTGTGGACGTGACCACGCGCGTCATGGGACCGAAGAGGACGGATCACCAGCCACGCGTGCTCGACGCACGGCAGATCGCCGCACTGCTGCGCGGCTTCTGGGGACATGAGCTCGAGGCATGGCTCATCTGCAGTGCAACGCTGGGGCTCAGGCCTGAGGAGGCGCTCGGCCTCGAATGGTCGGACATCGACCTGCGCGGCGGACTGGTGCGGATCCGGCGCGGTGTGCAATGGGTATCCGGCCACGAGGTCGTTGTCGAGCCGAAGACCGATCTGTCGGCCAGGGAGCTCGTGCTCCCCGGTTCGCGGTGCTTCGTCTGCGGCTGATCCGCCACGGCGGGTCTGGCAGGCTTGTCGGCGGCCTGAATCCCGGGCAGGTGGACCGCCGCTACAGGCGATGGTGCCGTGAGCAGCGTCTCCCTTTCGTGCCCAGGGAGAACCTGCGTCACTCGTGGGCGACGAGCGCTTTGACTGCCGGAGTGGATGTGGCCGTCGTGAGCCGCGCTCTGGGACATTCGAGCATCGAGACCACGGCCCGCTATTACCTGCGGCCGGACGTGACAGTGCTCAAGGACGCGCAGAAGCTGTGGGAGAAGGCAATCATGCGGTAAGGGATTCCGTACCCCCATTGCGGATTGATTAGTACCGGCACCGACCACAACGGCATGGTGACGGCCGATAACCCATTCCGAACGACCGATGGCGTTTTCGTATTGTGCCAGCTGTGCCCGAACGGTATGACGGATGCCGCGGGACGGTATTTCGAAGCGTTCTTTTGGGACATGACCGACAGCAGATTGCGTTTCCGTATTCGCCGTGCGGATAATCACGAGTGGGTGAATGATCAGCAACCCGTGCGCGTTTACTGGGTGGCATTCAAGCAGCAGTCATAGCTTTCCGTAACCCTTGAACGGCAGCCTTTCCCGTTTTTTGGCAATGTCCTGCGATTGCGAAAACGCAATGGGCTTGTGATCGCGACAGTCAGCGCAACTCCACACTCCACAGTGACGAATCTTTACAATGTGACCGCTGATGAGACCATTGCGAATGGATTCAGGCCATCATCGTATGACGCAAACATGACTTCAGTCAGTCACGGTGGTGACGTTGCGTCAGCGCTGATTCATTCCGATGGGCGAATCAGCATGTTCGGGACGTTGATTGTCGGCCACCATTACCTGTGGCAAGGCGTATGGCCGACCGAATAGCTTTCCGTAACCCAGACGCTTATCGCCGGCCAGTATGGCAAGGTGACGGGCGTGAAGACCGGGAATGTGGTGCAAATCCTCGCGGAATGGAAGAGCGCCAACACGGCATCATGGGGCACTGGCGATTTCGGCGTCCTGCCGGCTGGCTGGCGTCCATTGATTATGACGAGGTGGCCGTACAGCGGTCGTGACGGTAACACCCAACGAGATTTCACCATACTGCCGGACGGCAGATTCACCTACCGGAATTGTGGCGGCAGCCAGAGCGGAGACGGTTTCATCACATCCGCCTCGTACATCACGGCCTAAACCGTCGTCACCGGAAACGATACGCTGCCGACATGCCATGTGTTTGCAGGAATGGTCGCATCATACGATGTGCGGAAGGAAACCTTGTTTCCCACGACGTGCAGAAAACGATGCTGCATCTGCTCTTCAGGTGAATTGTCTGCGAACATGTTGAAGGCTTCGTCGACGGACCGCACGTCCATGCTTGCCAAAGTCACTCCAGCCCACGCCTTATTAGAGAAAATCCCTTTGTTGACCCACCGGCAGTAGATGGTCGCCAAACCATTGACGACGCATCCACTGATTGTGAATTCCGGGTCAATGGTCACTTTCGTGAAATGGATCGGGGTTACGGAATTCCACACCATCGGGCACCGGAATGATCCTCTGGAAGCATTGGACGATATCGGACGAGCCCAAGCCTCCGATAATCGTCACCGACCCGTCAGTGTTCCACCTCGCCTGTTTGCCATACGTGCTGCCGTTCACGTTCGCGACGCACCCAAGATTGACCGTTCTGGAGGGCTTCACGCCCGCTTTGAACAGCCAGACAGTGAAATCGCCGACGCGCACGGTGCTTCGGAACGAAGACAGGTCCACGAAAATCAGACCGTCTTTGACCGTGATGGTGTTCGAAGCGCCATAAGCAAACGGAACGAACGATGAGGAGTCCTGCCATTTCAGTTGGCATGTCTGGGTTACGGAATCCCACAGTTTCGACATGGGAGGCAG
>ENA-OQCW01000595-OQCW01000595.1-human-gut-metagenome-genome-assembly--contig:-NODE-595-length-19524-cov-6.907357_pt1 | contig 19524 bp, 19 predicted proteins | sample MGYA00242767_ERZ504593 | MGnify/ENA primary metagenome ERZ504593 (study PRJEB26092, sample SAMD00036307) | human gut metagenome | host: Homo sapiens | study: EMG produced TPA metagenomics assembly of... | reverse complement strand
AGAGACAAAGACGGAGAGCAGCACAGCGGCATCGGAAACAGAAGATGAGACACTGGTCCATGTGCTTGCATTAAAAGGACCGACCAGCATGGGAATGGTAAAAATGATGAGCGATAACGACAGCAAAGAGTCACCTGCGGACACGTTTGAACTTGCCGCTGCCCCGGATGAGGTCAGCGCAAAACTGGTACAGGGAGAGGTGGATATCGCCGCGGTTCCGGCGAACCTTGCAAGCGTACTCTACAACAAGACAAACGGCGGCGTGCAGGTGCTCGCAGTCAATACGCTCGGTGTCCTTTATATCGTCGAGGACGGCGATACCGTACATTCCATTGCGGATCTGAAAGGCAGAACCATTTATGCGGGCGGCAAAGGTGCAACTCCGGAGTATGCTTTGAATTATATCCTCGAAAAGAACGGCCTCGTACCGGGTGAGGACGTAACGATCGAGTGGAAGAGCGAACACGCCGAGTGCGTGGCAGCACTTGCAGAAGATGCCGATGGAATCGCCATGCTGCCGCAGCCGTTTGTAACGACGGCACAGACGAAAAAAGAAACGCTGCGCACCGCACTTGACCTGACCGAAGAATGGAACAAAATCCAGGAGTCCGAAGGAACGGCGAGCACACTGGTGACAGGTGTTACCGTTGTGCGCACTGCCTTTGCCAAGGAGCATCCGGAAGCAGTTGCAGACTTCATGGAAGCTTATCAGGCATCCGTATCCTACGTAACCGAAAACACTGATGAGGCGGCAAAACTGATCGGGGATTATGACATTGTTCCGGAGGCAGTCGCAAAGAAAGCACTTCCGGCATGCAACATTGTCTGCATCACCGGTGATGAGATGAAAGAGAAGCTTTCCGGTTATCTCGGTGTACTCAAAGACCAGAACCCGGAGACAGTCGGAGGAGAACTTCCAGGAGATGACTTCTATTATTCCGAATAAAAACAAAAAAGAGAAACAGAGAAAAACGAAGCGCTGGCCGATCGTGTTCTGGCTTATGATCTGGCAGGCGGCAAGCGTTTTTGTCGGGCAGGAGATCCTTCTGGCATCTCCTGCCGCTGTTTTGAAACGCCTTTTTACGCTTGTAACAGAACCGGTCTTCTGGCAGTCCCTGTTGTTTTCCGGAGCACGCATCGGAGCCGGATTCTTTCTTGGTGCGGCGGCGGGAATTGCAGGAGCTGCACTTGCCGGTCGGTTTTCCATTGCAGAAGAACTCCTGACGCCGCTGGTTGCAGCAGTGAAAGCAGTGCCGGTCGCTTCTTTTGTGATTCTGATCCTGATATGGGTTTCGTCGAAGAATCTTTCGGTTGTGATTTCGTTTCTGATGGTATTTCCAATCCTGTATACAAACACGCGGAACGGCCTGCGGGAACTGGATACAGCGCTTTTGGAGATGACAGACGTTTTTCAGGTTCCGCGGCCGGTGCGGCTGCGCTGGGTGATCCTGCCGCAGCTGTACCCATATATCCGGACGGGATGTTCACTTTCCCTCGGCCTTTGCTGGAAGGCCGGAACGGCAGCAGAAGTAATCGGCATTCCGAACCGATCCATCGGAGAGCATCTGTATCAGGCAAAAATATATCTCGACACACCGGGACTCTTTGCTTGGACGGCAGCGATCGTGTACGTCAGCTTCTGTCTCGAAAAAGCTGTTTTAAAAGGAATGGATCTTGCAGAAAAAAGGATGCTGGTGATGAAATGAGAGAAGATACGATTGAAATCTGCCATCTGAAAAAAGCGTATGGAGAACACGTTATTTTTTCGAATCTTACGATGGAACTGAAAAAAGGAGCAGTGACCTGTCTGATGGCTCCTTCCGGGGAGGGAAAGACAACCCTGCTGCGGATTCTGGCAGGCCTGGAGCAGGCGGACGGCGGAAAAATCGGGGGACTGGAAGCCTTAAGAAAAAGTATGGTTTTTCAGGAACCGCGGCTGGCAGAAGAACTGACAGCTGCAGCCAATATCCAGCTCGCGGTAAGGCGCCGCATGTTTGGAAAAGAAAAAAGAAGCTCCCGTCATCTTGTGGAGGAGATGGAGGAACTCGGCCTTTCGGGCTGTGAAAACCAGGCTGTATCGGAACTGTCGGGCGGCATGCGCCAGCGGGTGGCGGTTCTGCGGGCCATGCGCATGGACGCAGATTTCCTCCTTTTGGATGAGCCGTTCCGGGGACTGGATGCGGGGACGAAAAAGAAAACGATGAACTATATCCGCAGAAAAGGAAAAAGAAAAAACGATGCTTCTGGTCACGCATGATTTAAAAGAAGCCGAAGCAATGGGGGACTGGATCTGCACCTGCAGCAGACTGGATGGTATCCTCGAAATAAAGAGAAACAGAAAAAAGCAGCACAGAAATCTGAAACGGAAAGAAACAGATTTTCTGTGCTGCTTTTTCTGTGAATCCGCAGTTACAGCAGGTCATCCGGTATGGAAGCAGAGCGGAGCTGTTCGTCCATCGTGTCGATGAGCGCCATGTCGGCTTCAGAAAGTTCGAAGTCGAAGACATCCGCGTTGGCAAAAATGCGGTCCGGCTGTGTCGATTTCGGGATGACACTGATGCCCTGCTGGACGAGGTAGCGGAGGCCGATCTGCGCTTCAGTGCGTACATACTTTTCTGCCAGCTGCTGCATAATCTCACGGTTCAGATAAAGACCTCTTGCGAGCGGCGCATACGCTTGAACGGCGATTCCATGTGAACGGCAGAAAGCGATGAGCGGTTTCCGGTTCCAGAGCGGATGGCATTCGATCTGGTTGACGGCCGGGATGATGCCGGAAAATTCAAAGAGGGCGGTAAGGTGCGGCTCCTCGAAGTTGCTGACGCCGATCGATTTTGCACGCCCGGATTCGCGGATTTTTTCGAGTGCGCGCCACGTCTCCGGGTAGCAGCCCGGCACCGGCCAGTGAATCAGGTAAAGATCAACGTAGTCGAGACGGAGACGGTCGAGGCTGCGGTTGAAGGCACCTTCGATATCACCGACCCGCTGCGCGGTATTCCATACCTTTGTGGTAATAAAAAAGTTTTCCCGCGGAATCCCGCTTGCGCGGATCCCGCGGCCGATGCTGTCCTCATTTTTATAGGAGGAGGCGGTATCGACCAGACGGTAGCCGTATTTTGCCGCGGTGACAATTGCTTTTTCTGCCTCTTTTTCTGTCGATTTGTAAGTGCCAAGCCCCAGAAGCGGCATCGCTCTGCCGTCGTTCAATGTGATGGTTGGAATAGAAAGTGCCATAAAAACCCTCCGTATCTTGAATCAAAAAAAGATTCTGCCGTATTTCTCTCATAATTATGTTTAGTATAACATGAAAATTTAAAGAAATCAGACCAAATATATTAAAAAAGTTTAACACAATCGGGAAATGAAAAAAATAACAAGCCACGCAAGAAAAAAGAAGGATGCCAGGACGGCCTGTACGGCGAATTGTACAGAAATTTTGTGGAGGCCGTATTGATTTTGTGCATGAAATAGAGTATAATAAGTTTGAATTGATATTTATTTATCATTCCCTGTACAATCTGCAGGACGTTTCAGGAAAACAAAAGCGGACGAAACGGACGGCAGAGCAGAAAAACGGGGACAGAGGAGGCCATATTATGCATTTATTATATGACGAGAATGGAAATCCCATTCCGCACGGAGCTCACGACGAGCACCATCATCACCATGACCATCATCACGAGGGAGAAGACTGCGGACATGCCTGCAATGCATGCGGTTCCGAAGAAAAATGCAAGGACGAGAATCTTGCCCTTTTAACCTATATGCTGCAGCACAATGAACATCACGCAGCAGAACTCGACGAGATGGCCGACAACTGGAAAAAGCCGGAATGCGGACGCGCAAAACAGATCAGGGAGGGAGTATCCGATTTCCAGAAAGGCAATATGCGCCTGTCCCTTGCACTGACGCTTGTAAAAGAGCATTTGAAAGAAGTTAAGTAGAGGAGGCGTAAGCTATGTGCCTTGCAACGGTATACAAAAATCCGGAGAACACAGTTGTCTGTAAAAATGTAAGCCGCATCGATGTCGATGGAGAATACGTTCTCATCCGCGACATCCTGGGCGAAGAGATCAGACTGCAGGGTAAGATCAAAATGGTAGATCTTGCAAACAGCATCGTAGAGCTGGACTGTGAATGATAATTGGTTGACGGAACCAGTTATTCTATAAAAGTGGTTTTAAGACCCCGGGGTCTGCGAATCGGAACAAACAGAACAGGCGAACCGGGACTTAGAATAGGAATATATTATATTAAAGCGGAGGTAAATTGAATTATGAAACTTTCAGAAGAGATGAAAAACAAGACCCTTCTGTCTTTTGAGCTGTTCCCACCAAAGACAGAGAAGGGACTGCAGAATCTGCCGGGTACCATCGACCACCTGATGAAATATAACCCGTCTTACATTTCCTGTACATACGGAGCAGGCGGCGGAAACGTCGGAGCAAACCGTGAAGTATGTCAGATGATCAAAAATGCCGGAACCACACCGGTTACTCATTTCACCGTTATCAAAAACACAAAAGAAGGAATTAAAGAACAGCTGGATCAGTATCTGGCTGACGGCGTAGACCACATGCTGGCACTGCGCGGTGATATTCCGCTTGGCGAGACCACAACCTGCGGTGACTTTGACTACGCTACGGATCTTGTAAAATTCGTACGTGATACCTACGGCGACAAATTTGAAATCGCTGTTGCAGGTTCACCGGAAGGCCACATCTCCTGCAGAAGTCTGGAGTCTGATATCGCAGTTCTGAAACAGAAACAGGACAACGGAGCTGACTACATCATGACACAGCTCTGCTGGGATATGGAGCAGTTCAAATACTGGCTCGATGCAATCCGTAAAGCAGGAATCACCATGCCGGTAGACGTTGGAGTTATGCCGATCCTGGATCAGGCAGCTACCATCAACATGGCACTTTCCAGAAACGGCTGTGTGATGGACAGAGAGCTTTCCAGAATGATCTCCAGACACTGGCTGTTCCCGAACCCATTTGCAGCAAAAGATGCAGAGGGCAAACCGTTCGACGTATTCTACGACAAGAAAGTTGCAGAGTTCAAAGAAGAGGGTATCGAATATACCGTAAAACAGATTGATGCATACCGTGCACTCGGTGTCAATGGAATTCATCTGTATGCACTGAATAAATGGAAAGACGTATCTGAAATCATCGACAGATCCGGCCTTTGCACACTGGTTTAATGAATTAATTACTTGAATTTGGGAGGCATCCGATTTTTATGGCACACGTAATAGCTGTCGCCGGAAAAGGCGGCGTTGGAAAAACAACATTATGCGGCTTGCTGATCCAGTATCTCTGCGAGTCAGGAAAAGGTCCTGTTCTTGCGGTTGATGCGGACGCAAACTCAAACCTGAATGAGGTACTCGGTGTAGAAGTAGAAGCTACCCTTGGAGATATCCGGGAGGAGATTGCCCGTGCAGAGATGGCATCCAAAAACCCGATTCCGGCAGGTATGAGCAAGGCAGATTATGCGGAATTTAAATTTGCAGGCGCTCTGACTGAGGAAGATGATTTTGACCTGCTTGTGATGGGAAGAACACAGGGAAAAGGCTGCTACTGCTTCGTCAATGGACTTCTGCAGAATCAGCTTGCAAAGCTGTATCCGAATTACCCCTTCATGGTTGTGGATAACGAGGCAGGCATGGAGCATATCAGCCGTGGTATACTTCCGGGAATGGATACAGCTATTTTGGTCAGTGACTGCTCAAGAAGAGGAGTACAGGCCGCTGCGAGAATCGCGGAGCTGATCAAAGAATGCGATATGAAGCCGAAGCAGGTAGGACTGATCGTAAACCGTGCGCCGAATGGCGTGTTAAATGAGGGAACCCGTGAGGAAATTGAAAAACAGGGATTAACTCTCCTTGGCGTTGTTCCGCACGATGATCAGGTTTATGAATATGACTGTGACGGAAAACCAACCGTACGTCTGCCGGAAGACTCTCCGGTACGCGCGGCATTAAAGAAAATCGTAGAAAACCTTGATTTATAAAAACAGAGAATCTGCCCTCCGCTTTGTACACGCTGCAGACGGAGGGATATTTCAAAAGTAAAATATCCCCCATGGGAGGATGTTTTTACCATAAAAATATTAAAATACAATCTTGAGGAGGACAAGATGAGCGAATTCAAATTAACAAGCGTAGAAGAATTCGAACAGGCCACGAATGAGCTCCTGGAAAATGGTGCAAAGGTTGGCGCTGACGCATGGCAGTTTCGTGTAAAAAACCAGACCCCGCACTGTAAATTCGGTGAGCAGGGAACCTGCTGCCGTATCTGTACGATGGGACCTTGCCGTATTACACCAAAGGCACCGAGAGGAATCTGCGGATGCGATGTACACGGTATTGTAGGACGTAACTTCCTGCGCTTTACAGCAGGCGGTTCCGCAACACATTCCGATCATGGCCGTGAGATCTGCCACACACTGCATGAGGCTGATCCAAACGGAAACTACAAAGTAAAAGATCCGGAGAAACTGATCCGTATTGCAAAAGAGTGGGGCGTAGAGACAGAAGGAAAAGATATCTATGATCTGGCACATGAGATGTCCGAGCTGGCTCTTTTAGAGTATGGTAAACCGTTCGGAACACAGAGATTCCTGAAACGTGCTCCGCAGCATACACAGGAAATCTGGGAGAGAGAAGAAATCGCACCGCGTGCGATTGACCGTGAGGTTGCATGTTCTCTTCATATGACCCATATGGGATGTTCTTCCCTTCCGGAAGCACTCGTTCGCCAGTCCCTTCGTTCCGGACTTTCCGATGGATGGGGCGGCTCCATGATGGGTACCGAGTTCTCTGACGTACTGTTCGGAACTCCAAAGCCGATCGAAACCGAGGCAAACCTTGGTGTTATGAAAGAAGATGAAGTAAATATCATCGTTCATGGCCATGATCCGTCACTTTCCGAGATGATCTGCGAATACGCAGACGATCCGGAGATGATCGCATATGCAAAAGAAATGGGAGCAAAGGGAATCAACGTAGCAGGTGTCTGCTGTACTTCCAATGAAGTAGCAATGCGCCGCGGCGTGCCGATGGCAGGTAACTTCCTGCAGCAGGAAAACGTGGTACTGACCGGTGCCTGCGAGGCCATCGTTGTTGACGTACAGTGTATTTTCCCGGCCCTTGGACCTTTAAGCAAATGTTTCCATACTAAATTCGTTACCACCAGCCCGATTGCGCAGATGCCGGATGCAGAATACATTCGTTTCAACGCAAAAACAGCAGGTGAGAATGCAAAAGCCATCGTAAAAATGGCAATTGAAAACTTTAAAAACCGGAAACCGGAGCTGGTACATATCCCGCATATGAAGCAGAAAGCAACCGTGGGATACTCTTTTGAGTCCATCATTAAGACTCTGGATAAAGTAACCAATTCCCAGGTTGACCAGACCGGAACTCTGATGCCGCTGTGGCAGTGTGTGGCATCCGGCGTTATCCGCGGTGCAGTTGCCATGGTAGGATGCAACAACCCGAAAGTCCGTCCGGACACCGCTCACATCGAGCTGATGAAGAAGCTGATCGCGCACGACGTTATCATCGTTGCTTCCGGATGCTCTGCACAGGCAGCAGCAAGAGCAGGTCTGATGGACAAACGTGCTAAAGATCTCTGCGGTGCAGGTCTGAAACGTGTCTGCGAGCTGGCTGATATCCCGCCGGTACTCCACATGGGATCCTGCGTTGATATCTCCCGTATGATGGTTCTTGTAGCAGAACTTGCTAAAATCGGTAATGTCAATATTTCCCAGCTTCCGGTTGTCGGATGTGCTCCGGAGTGGATGTCTGAGAAAGCAGTTTCCATCGGAAACTATGTTGTAGCAACCGGTATCGATACTTACCTTGGCGTAGAGCCGTACGTATCCGGATCCACTGAGGTAACAGGACTTCTGACCAACGGTGTCCGCGACTGGGTTGAGGCAGCTTACACAGTAGAAAAAGACATCGACAAGCTGGGCGATGCAATGCTCGCACGAATCGAAGAGAAACGTGCCGCACTCGGCGTATAAAAAGGACAGGGCGGTCCCTGACGTAAAAAGAGACCGCCCTTTTTGAAGTGAAAAGGTGTAAAATGAAAATAGCAGTAACTGGAAAGGGTGGCGTAGGAAAAACAACCATCGCAGCGACCCTTGCAAGACTTTATGCAGAAGAAGGCCATCCGGTTCTGGCTGCAGATGTCGATCCGGATGCCAATCTGGGCCTTGCGCTTGGATTTCCGGAAGAAATCCTCGATTCGATCGTTCCGATTACCAAAATGAGAAAACTGATCGAAGAGCGCACCGAGGCAAGTGCAGACAACCGGTTTTACAAAATAAATCCGAGAGTAAGTGATATCCCCGATAAATACAGCAAAGAGTACAACGGAGTCAAACTCCTGACGCTTGGCACCGTGGAGACGGCCGGAAGCGGCTGTGTCTGCCCGGAGCATGTGATGCTGCGGAGAATCATCAACAGCCTGGTCCTTCACAGAGGGGATGTTGTCATCCTCGACATGGAAGCAGGCCTTGAGCATCTGGGAAGAGGAACCACAGAGGGCATGGATATGTTCATCGTAGTCATCGAGCCGGGTGCAAGAAGTATTCAGACCTATAAGAATGTCAAACGTCTGGCCGAAGAGCTTGGCGTTCATCAGGTTCATGTCGTGGCAAACAAAGTACGCGACGAGAAAGATGAGGCATTCATACAGGACCGTATCCCCCCGGAGGATCTTCTGGGCATGGTCCACTACAACCCGGAAATTATGGAAGCGGACAGGGAAGGTTCGTCTCCATATGATTACAGCGCGGCTGCAGTAGAAGAGATACGGAAATAAAACAAAATCGATAGTCAAACATGCCTTGCATGGAAAAGTGTGATAGGAGGAAAACACATGACATTATTCGAGAGAGTATTTGGCGGAAATGATGCAGTATACGGTCTTACCGAAGCTGCCGTTGATGCCGCAATCGCAGCAAACGGAGAGGAAAAAGCAGTCAGCTTCCCGGACACTGCTTACGCACTTCCGTGTTACTATGCTGTAACAGGAGTAAAGGTTACCAACTTAAAAGAGATGAAAGAGGCTCTTGGCGTGGTAAAATCTCTGATGACAAGAGAAAATCAGCTGAATGATGTATTTATGTCCGGTGTTGCAACTGCACTCTGCGCAGAGTTCATCGAGGCAATTAAATACATCGACGGTGCAAAACCATATGATGAGCCGTGCTACGGCCATTTAAGTGATGCCATCATCCGCGAGCTTGGTGTGCCGCTTGTAACAGGCGATATCCCGGGCGTAGCTGTTATCCTTGGAAGCGCTCCGACCGCACAGGAAGGCGTGGATCTGGTTAAGAGCTATCAGGCACAGGGTATTCTTGTAACACTGGTTGGCGGAATCATCGATCAGTGTCAGGAACTGGGATACAAGACTGGCGCAAACGTACGTGTCATCCCGCTTGGAAAAGACGTAACATCTGTTATTCATGCTGTATCCGTAGCAATCCGTGCAGCCCTGATCTTCGGTAACGTAACTGCAGGCGATGCAGGCGCACTGATGACCTACACCAAAGACCGTGTACCGGCATTCGTAAATGCTTTTGCTCCTCTGGATGATGTGATCGTTGCATGCGGCGCTGGTGCAATTGCACTTGGCTTTCCGGTTATCACAAACGATGACAAAGACGTTCCGGCTATTCCGAAGAGCCTTATTATCCAGAAGGACGTTTCCAAATTCAACGCAACTTCTCTGGAAGCACGCGACATCAAGATCAAAATTACCAACATTGATATCCCGGTTGCATTCGCATCTGCATTCGAGGGTGAAATCATCCGCCGTGGTGATATGCAGGTTGAGTTTGACGGTTCCCGCGTAGACTGCTGCGAGCTGGTTCAGACAAAAGATGCTTCCGAAGTAGAAGATCACAAGATCGAGCTGATCGGACCGGACATCGACGAGTTCGAGGTAGGTTCCAAGCACAGCATTGCATACGTTGTTGAGGTTGCCGGAAAGAGCATGCAGCCGGATTTCGAGCCTGTATTTGAGCGTAAATTCCACAGCTACCTGAACTGCATCGAAGGTGTTATGCATACCGGACAGCGTGATATGATCCGTATCCGTGTCAGCAAAGAAGCTTTCAACGCAGGCTTCCGTGCAAAACACTTCGGAGAAGTTCTGTACGCACAGGTGAAGAACGAGTTCGAGGCTGTTGTTGACAAATGTCAGGTTAAGATCTACACCAATCCGGAAGACTGTACCAAGATCCGTCACGAAATTGCAATCCCGGTATTCGACAAACGTGACGAGCGTCTGTCTACCATGACAGATGAATCCGTACCGGTATACTACAGCTGTATCATGTGCCAGGCATTCTCCCCGAGCCATGTATGTGTTGTTACACCAGAGCGTCTCGGACTTTGCGGTGCTGTTTCATGGCTGGATGCAAAAGCTACCAACGAGCTGGATCCGAACGGACCTTGCCAGGTTATCACAAAAGAAAAAGTGATCGATGAGAGAATCGGTGAGTACGAGGATGTTAACGAGGCTGTTCGTAAACTTTCCCAGGGTGCTCTTGATGATGTATCTCTGTACTCTATCATGGAAAAACCAATGACATCCTGCGGATGCTTCGAGTGTATCTGTGGTATCGAGCCGTTCTCCAACGGTGTCTGCATCGCAAACCGTGAGTACGCAGGCATGACTCCTCTGGGAATGACCTTCTCCGAGCTGGCTTCCATGACAGGCGGCGGTGTTCAGACTCCTGGATTCATGGGACACGGCAAACACTTTATCGCTTCCAAGAAATTTATGAAAGCAGAAGGCGGCGTTGCCCGTATCGTATGGATGCCGAAAGAGCTGAAAGAGCAGGTTGCAGAGAAACTGAATGAAACAGCAAAAGAGCTGTACGGTATCGACAACTTTACCGATATGATCGGTGATGAGACCATCGCAGAAGATCCGGAGACACTGGTTGCATTCCTGACCGAGAAAGGTCATCCGGCACTTGGCATGGATCCAATGATGTAATTCGTATTTTACAGGCTTATCCTGTGAAAGAATAAGCAGACCGGCATGGCTTGGGAGGGGATTCCAAAGCGGAGGAGGAAGCCCTTTCCGGCACATGCCGGCAGCTGTAAAGTGATTTTCTGGGAAAAAACGGCTGACGAAAAGAAAACGGATACTTTTTGTCAGAAAATCTTGGAAAATATCCTGGTAAATCTTGCATTCTCCGGGAAAAAACGTTAAAATAATAACAGGTGTGTCCATGAAGCGGAATCATGGAGATATGCCTGTATGGAATTTTATTTTTAAGGAGGCTTTTTTTATGCCGTTTAATCGCAAACCACAAAAGTTTAATGCAGCAATTAAATCCGTTGTAATCGGCAGCGGAGACAAAACCGTAACTCTTGGCGGAGAAAACGTATTACCATTTTATGCTTTCGACGGTGAAATCAAAAACGGACCGAAGGTCGGCGTTGAAATCACAGACCTTGGTATGGAAGGAGAACCGGAAAGCGTAAAAGCATACTATGAAGGTGCAGCTACCATGGGCGAGATTGCAAAAAAAGCAGCAGCTATGGAAGGTGCAGATTTCCTCTGCCTTCGTCTGGCAGGCGGAGACCCGAACGGTCTGAACAAATCGGTAGAAGAACTCATTGAGACAGTCAAAGAGGTTGCTGATGCCGTTGACGTGCCGCTTGTTGTAGAAGGATGTAAAAACGTTGAGAAGGATTCCGAACTGCTCACAAAAGTAGCAGAGGTCCTTCAGGGAAGAAACGTTCTTGTTATGTCCGCAAGAGAAGAAGATTACAAGGCAGTTGGTGCAGCCGCAGGTCTGGCATACAACCAGAAAGTCGGCGCTGAGTCCGCTGTAGATATCAACCTTGCAAAACAGCTGAATGTTGTTATGACCCAGCTCGGTGTCAGCGCAGACAGCATTGTTATGAACGTAGGTTCTGCAGCAGTCGGATACGGATATGAGTACGTAGTATCTACACTGGACCGTATCAAAGCAGCAGCATTATCCCAGGACGATAAAATGCTGCAGATGCCAATTATTACTCCAATCGCTTCTGAGACATGGAATGTAAAAGAGGCAATGGCAACAGAAGAGGAATCTCCGGAATGGGGAAATCAGGAAGTACGAGGAGTCTCTATGGAGATTCAGACAGCAGCCGCATCTCTGGCTTCTGGTTCTGATGCAGTTATCCTCAAACATCCACAGTCTGTTGCAACCATTTCCAAAATGATTCAGGAACTGATGTAATCAGTACGTAAGGAAGAGATTAGGAGGATAAAGAATTATGGCATTATCAGGTATTCAGATTTTTAAAATGACCCCAAAGAAAAACTGTAAGGAGTGCGGATGTCCGACCTGTATGGCATTCTCCATGAAGGTTGCACAGGGCGCTATGGATATTTCAGCGTGCCCATATATGTCTGACGACGCTATGGCACAGCTTTCCGAAGCTACCGCACCGCCAATGAAGACGATCAAAGTCGGAACCGGCGACAGTGAGTACACTCTTGGCGGAGAGACGGTCCTCTATCGTCATGAGAAAACATTTGTAAGCAAAACCCGTTATGCGGTATCTCTCTGCAGCTGCATGTCTGACGAAGAGATCGATGCAAAACTGGAAGAAGACAAAAAAGTTGATTACGACCGTATCGGTGAGCGTATGTGCGCAGAGATGCTGTATGTAAACTATGCCGGAAATGGCGTAGACAAATACGTATCTCTTGTAACGAAAGCAGCAGCAACCGGAAAAGTTCTGGTACTTGGCTGTGAGGACGCAGATGCTGCAAAAGCTGCTCTGGAAGTATGCAAAGCAGGCAAACCGATCCTGAATGGTGCAAATGCATCCAACTATGAAGAGATGAGCAAACTTGCCACAGAGGCAGGCGTTGTTCTCGGCGTTAGCGGCGCAAATATTGATGAGCTTCACGACACCGTAGAAGCAATCGAGAAACTCGGCAACAAGAACCTTGTTCTTGATACCACAGAAGCAACCATCAAAGAGACCTTCGCTACTACCGTACAGGTAAGACGTGCATCCTTAAAGGATACAGACCGTACCTTCGGTTATCCGTCTATTGTAAATCTGGCAAAAATCGCACAGGGCGACAGATATATGCAGCAGGCACTGCTTTCCCTGTTCACCATGAAATACGGTTCTATCATCGTTCTTGAGGAGATGGGATACGCAGAGGCACTTCCGGTATTCGGACTTCGCCAGAACGTATTTACCGATCCGCAGAAACCGATGAAAGTAGAGCCGGGCATCTACCCGCTGAACGGCGCAGACGAAAATTCGATCTGCCTGACCACAGTAGACTTTGCCCTGACCTATTTCCTGGTATCCGGAGAGCTCGAGAGATCCGGAGTTCCGGTTAACCTTGTAATCAACGATGCCGGCGGACTTTCCGTACTGACTTCCTGGGCAGCAGGTAAATTCTCCGGTAACTCTATCTCCAAATTCTTCAAAGAGAATGTAGAAGATAAAGTAAAATCCAGAAAAGTTATCATTCCTGGTAAAGTAGCCGTATTAAAGGGCGACATTGAGTCCAAACTTCCTGGATGGGAAGTAATCGTTGCTCCGCTTGAGGCAGTTCAGCTTGTGAAATTCATGAAAGATCTGCAGGCAAACGGAGAACTGTAATACATAAAAAATCCGGGAGGAACTCCGGTATCCGGAAGTTTCTCCCGTGAAAAAATAATTATGGGGGATTCCCAAAAGAAAAGGAGAAGAGATATGGCAAAATTTGTAACCATCGGCGAAAGACTTTCTGTTACAGCTCCTACTGTAAACAAAGCATTCGCAGCAAGAGATGAAGAGCCAATTTTAAAGAGAGCAAAACAGCAGCTGGATGCTGGTGCCGTTTACCTTGATGTAAACATCGGACCGGCTGAAAATGATGGAGAGGACATTATGAAGTGGGCTGTTGAGCTGCTGCAGAGCAATTTTGACAATGTTCCGCTGGCTCTGGATACATCCAACAAAAAAGCAATTGAGGCTGGTATCTCTGTATACAACCGTTCCAAAGGAAAACCGATCGTAAACTCTGCAGATGCTGCAGGAAGAATCGAGTACGTTGACCTTGCAGCTGCAAACGATGCAATCGTTATTGCACTTTGCAACGGTGAAGGAATTGCAAAAGATAACGACGAGCGTATGATGTACTGCCAGACCCTTCTGGAAAGAGGTATGGAGCATGGCATGGAGCCGACAGATCTGTGGTTTGACCCGCTGTTCCTGGTTGTAAAAGGAATGCAGGACAAACAGATGGAAGTTCTTGAGTGTATCAAGATGTTCAGCGATATGGGACTGAATTCTACCGGCGGACTTTCCAACAACTCCAACGGTATGCCGAAAAACATCCGTCCGATCATGGATTCCGCACTTGTAGCTATGGCTATGATGCAGGGTCTGACCAGCGCCATCGTTAACCCGAATGACCTGAGACTGATGGAGACCATTAAATCCTGTGACGTATTCAAAGGCAACACTCTGTATGCAGATTCTTATCTGGAGCTTTAATCTTTAAATCTCGCAGGTTTTCCCCTGATGGTGCCGCAGCGTTTGCGAAAACCTGAGGCACCATCAGGGGTTTTTCTATCTAAAAGCGGAAAAATAAAAAAAGCGGAGAATATATACGACTGGGGGATTTACAGATTATGGCAAAAGTAACCTTTCGATTTGAAGAAGGAGAACCGGTAGTCACCTACGCAACCGAGGGCGAGCGCCTTCTTGAAGTAGCGCAGAAGAGCAATGTGCCGATCGATGCACCGTGTTCCGGAAACGCATCGTGCGGTAAATGCCGCGTTCGTCTTGTGAGCGGTGAGCTGGATTCCAAAATAACCCGCCATATTTCTGAGGAAGAATATCAGAATGGCTGGAGACTGGCGTGCGTCAGCACCGTCAAAGGCGATGTTGAAGTGGAAGTGCCGGACATTGCATCCGCTTACCGGAGCCGCATGAAAGTGGCAGACCTTAGTTCACCGAGTGAAATTGCAATTTTTGAAGATACGAAAAAGAAAATTACAGACGCCGGCCTGGAATTGAAAAACAGCATGCAGGTGATCAAAATCTCAATGGAAGAGCCATCTCTGGATGATACGATGCCGGATAACGAGAGAGTAACCTGGGCTGTACAGGCAGCGACAGGGCTTGAGCGGGTACGGATTCCGTACTCTGTACTGAAAAAAATGCCGGATGTCCTTCGGGAATCCCATTTTCAGGCACAGTGTGTCGTCCGGGTTACGGCAAATGACGTCTTTTTATACGATATGCTTCCAATGGAAGCAAAAGCAGTGGTCGGTGGTCTCGTTGTCGACATCGGAACAACGACAGTTTCTGCACTGATCGTGGATATGCTGAGCGGAGAAATCCTGGCAAAAGCCTCTTCCGGAAACGGACAGATCCGGTATGGTGCGGATGTTATCAACCGTATCATTGAATCCCAGAAACCGGGAGGCCATGAAAGACTGCAGAATGCAATCATCAAAGAAACCTTAAACCCGATGATTTCCAACATGTGCCGTGCAGCGAAAATCAGCAGTCAGCAGATTTACCGTGCGGCGATTGCCGGAAACACTACCATGGAGCATCTGATGATGGGCATCAATGCAGATCCGCTTCGGATGGAGCCGTATATTCCGGCCTTCTTTAAGACAAACTCACTGTTTGCATCGGATGTCAATCTTGCGATTCATCCGGACGCCCATATCATTCTGGCACCGAACATCGGAAGCTATGTGGGCGGAGATATTACTGCCGGCGCGTTGGTCAGCATGATCTGGAACCGGCCGGAGATGAGTCTTTTTATTGACCTTGGTACCAATGGCGAGCTTGCATTTGGAAACTCTGACTTTATGGTAAGCTGTGCCTGCTCGGCCGGACCGGCCTTTGAGGGCGGCGATATCAGCTGTGGTATGCGTGCGACCGACGGTGCGATTGAAAAATGTACGATCGATCCGGAGACGATGGAACCTTCGTACCATGTTATCGGAGATGAGGGTACGAAACCGATTGGTCTTTGCGGTTCCGGAATCATCGATGTAATTGCAGCGCTGTTCCGTGCGAAAATGGTTAATCCGAAGGGAAAATTTATCCGGGAAGGCAGACGGATCCGCCACGACAAATATGGCATGGGAAGCTATGTCATCGCATTTGAAGAGGAAGCCGGAAGCGTCCGCGACGTTGAGATTACAGAAGTAGATATCGACAACTTTATCCGTGCCAAGGGCGCGATTTTCTCAGCGATCCGTACGATGCTGAACTATCTGGATATGGATGTTTCCATGATCGAGGAGGTTTACGTAGCGGGCGGTATCGGAAGCGGCATCAACATGAAAAATGCCGTTACCATCGGTATGTTCCCGGATATTCCGCTGGAAAAATTCCATTACATTGGTAACTCTTCCCTGACCGGTGCGTATTCAATGCTTTTATCGACAGCAGCAGAGAAGAAAACGTATGAGGTTGCCCGGAACATGACATATCTGGAACTCTCTACGGTACCAACCTATATGGATGAATTTGTAGCGGCGTGCTTCCTGCCGCACACAGACACGACGATGTTCCCGTCTGTGGAAGCATAAAACGGAAGCAGAACTTTCTGTTACGATTCAAGGTGAAACACATGTGGTTTTGCTTTGAATTGTGGCGAACCTTTTTGAGAGGAATTGGATTTACATGGCAGTAGACTTAAATTACGAAAAAGACAGCAAAGAGCGTATTCCGTATGAGCATTATCTGGAAGTGTATCAGAATGCAGATCCAAAAGAGATTTCCAGCCGGTGCGACGTTCCGTATGATGCGGAAAAACAGGAGTTTACCGTTTCCCTGATGGGTGTTTCCTACCGGATTTCGTGGCCGGAGTACAACGTATTTCATATTGGAGATGATGGAAGCGTTTCGCCGATAATTGGCTGGTATCCACTCGAGAAAAAACCGAATGCAAAAATTTTGGTATTGCGCTATCTGACCGAGGGCGGAGCTGCCCCATCCACCGGAAAATTTCTGACATACCGGGAGATTCCGTGGGGAGAAGTTTATTTTAAACAGTTCCAGGGAAGATGCCTGTTCCGTCTTGCGTTTGGCTTTGGCGGAAAGCTGGATGCATTCCGTGAGATCATGGAACGTGTCGGCGCTCAGGCGATTTCATCCGGTGATGTCGGATATGAGCTGGAGTTTATGAAAGGGCTTTTTGTACGACTGATTTTATGGGCAGGAGATGATGAGTTTCCGCCGTCCGCGCAGATCCTCTTTTCGGACAATTTCCCGGCTGCATTTACGCAGGGAGAGGATATGGCGGTTGTGGGAGATGTCACAATTGATATGCTGAAGGCTCTGGCTGCAAAATAGTTATGGTTTGAGGCCATCAGGATGGCTTCTGGATCGAAAAAAATAAGCGGAGGAAAATAACATGGGATTTTCAACAGTACCTTGCAATGAGTTTGTAGAAGTGCTCGGTTCCAAAGCACCGGTTCCGGGCGGTGGCGGAGCTTCTGCACTGGTTGGCGCTGTCGGCACAGCGCTTGGCAACATGGTTGGTGCGCTGACAGTAGGTAAAAAGAAATATGCGGATGTCGAAGAGGAAATGAAAGAGCTGATGGCAAAAGCAACCACGCTTCAGGACGAACTGCTTCACCTGATCGAGCGCGATGCAGAAGTGTTCGAACCGCTCTCCAAAGCATACGGCATGCCGCGCGAGACAGAGGAGGAGAAGGCAGAAAAAGCAAGAGTCATGGAGATTGTGCTGAAGGATGCCTGCTCTGTTCCAATGGAAATTATGGAAAAATGCTGCGAAGCAATCGACCTGATCGTAGAATTTGCAGCAAAAGGTTCTGCACTTGCGATCAGTGACGCAGGTGTTGGCGCAACATTCTGCAAAGCAGCCTTAGAGGGTGCTTCCCTGAATGTATATATCAACACGAAATCTATGAAAAACCGGGAATATGCAGAAGAACTGAATCGAAAATGCGATGAAATGCTTGCGGTCTATACCGTAAAAGCAGACGAGATTTTCCGGAACGTACTGGGAAGACTGAAAGCCTGAAAACAAACGGCCAGAGAAGCTTCCCGGCAGCAAGCGGGTTGAAAAAGGAGTTCTCTTTGACCGAAAAGAAAAGCGGAGGATAAAAAAATGGCAAAACAGTTATTAGGAAAAGAAGTAACAGCAGCATTAAATGAGAAGATCAAAGCAAATGTAGCAGAGCTGGAAGCAAAAGGAGTAAAACCAACCCTCGGAATCATCCGTGTCGGAGAGAGAGAGGATGATCTTTCCTACGAAAGAGGAGCAACCAAACGCTGCGAGACCTTAGGCGTTGCATACGAGAAATTCCTTCTTCCGGCAGACGTTACCCAGGAAGAGCTGATGGCGACCATCGACAAAGTAAACAAAGATGATTCTATCCATGGCGTTCTGATTTTCCGTCCACTCCCGAAACATCTCGATGAGGCAGCTGTTATTAAAGCACTCTCCCCGGAGAAAGATGTAGATGGTATCACAGACGGTTCCATGGTAGGTGTATTCGCCGGAACAAAACAGGGCTTCCCGCCATGTACTCCGCAGGCCTGCATGGAGATCCTCGACCACTACGGTATCGACTGCACCGGCAAAAAAGCTGTTGTCGTAGGCCGCAGCCTCGTTGTAGGAAAGCCGGCAGCCATGATGCTGTTAAAGAAAAACGCAACCGTAACCATCTGCCATACCAGAACGAAAGACATGCCGTCTGTAGTCAAAGAGGCAGATATCGTGATCGTAGCAGCAGGCCGTGCAGGTGTTGTGGATGATACCTACCTGCGTGCAGGCCAGACCGTTATTGATGTCGGAATCAACGTAAACGAAGAAGGAAAACTCTGCGGAGACGTTGCATACGCAAAAGCTGAGCCGATCGTTGAGGCAATCACACCGGTTCCAGGCGGTGTAGGATCCGTTACCACATCTGTTCTGGTCGGCCATGTGGTAGAGGCTGCCATGAGAAAAAACAGCTGATCATAGGCTGAAGCTATGAGAGTTCCTCCAGAAGCCGCGTCTCCTTTTTGTCAGTTCTTTCACATAAGATAAATATAATTCTCCTGCTTTTGTCAGTTTTAAAGGATAGGACTCCCTGCAGAACAGTTCCTCTCCAAAGTTTTCCTCCAGGCGCTTTAAATATTTGCTCAGGGATGGCTGGGAAATATACAGACGTTCCGCTGCCTTAGATATACTACCTTCCTCTGCTATCGCTATAAAATATTCAAAATTTTTAAATACCATCCCACCCTCCAGACTTTATTCCAAAAAGGTTATATAGTATATAGAATAACGTATCTTGGACAAAATGTATAGGTCCCATTATAATAAAACTAGATTTCATATAAAACATGGATGACGGCCGTCACAGAAATGTATGCTTTATTGAAACGATTCCATACTTTAAAAATCGGAGGCAAACTATGTGGAACGCAGTAATCGTTGACCGTGACTACGGCAGCGTCAGTCTGGAAAACCAGAAGTATATCAAAGAAGAGTATGCAAA
>ENA-OQCW01000594-OQCW01000594.1-human-gut-metagenome-genome-assembly--contig:-NODE-594-length-19531-cov-4.257885_pt1 | contig 19531 bp, 34 predicted proteins | sample MGYA00242767_ERZ504593 | MGnify/ENA primary metagenome ERZ504593 (study PRJEB26092, sample SAMD00036307) | human gut metagenome | host: Homo sapiens | study: EMG produced TPA metagenomics assembly of... | reverse complement strand
ATGCAACCGTTGGTTTCGCTGCCATCTGCGTAGCTTGCTGACTTAAAGTTTTCATTGCCTGTTTTGGATTCTCAGCTGCCGCAGCAAGACCTCCAAACCCCTTCACGAGTTTATTTGTACTTTTAATCCCAACTGCACTCAACTGAGCATAAGTACTCGCCATATCAGATGCACTATAAATCGTATCTTCTGCAAACTCTTGCAATTCCTTTTTTACAGATGCAATCTCGTCAGCGCCTTTGCCAACCATCGACATGTTTCCATTAAATGTTTTCCATGCAGCGCTGGAAGAATTTAACTCTGACACCATACCACCAATACTGGATGTGACAGCACCAAATGCCTTTTGCCCAATTCCGGCCATGATCCCGAACCCTATTCCACTCGTGAGCGTGCTTTTTAAATTGCTTACGGTACCCATTGCAGATTTGAAAGCAGACGTAAATCCTCTATCCTGCGCAGATAATATTGCCTTTACGGAAAAACTTTCTGCCATGCCATCACTCTCCTTTCATCATTCTGCCGATTATGTCTAATCTTTCGTTTTTCTTCTTGCGATTCTTCACGCGATCCACTTCTTTTTCGTAATCAAAGAACTTCCTGAATCTCTGATACACTGGTTTAGTCTTATTCTTTCCGACCTTTTTCTCTGCTTTCACAGCAAAATTTAGGAACGCTTGCAGATGATTTCGATAGTCCCTGTCTACTTCTCTTAGCTGCACAGCCTCCATGAGCAGGGTGTATTCTGGAATTGTCAACCTATCCACTTCTTCAAAGCTCTTAAAGCCAAGATACCGGAAACAATTCAACGCCACCTCTCTGTAGGATTCTTCAAAATCTACATCATCAGCTCTCTCTTCTTCGCTTCTTCCTCTTCCATTCTCTGTTTCTCTTTCTCCACAGCGTCCACAATCTCTTTTGTAGCTTTTTTCGTAGCATTGGCACTCTTCAAGAAACCCATTACTGTTTCTGTAAGCTCATCAATATCTGTGTCCTCATCGTCGATATACTCATCTAAAAGGCCTCTTGTCACTCTCGGATTCTGCCCTTTATTCGCAACATCAAGAATGTTTACCAATGCATCCGGATCACCATTTATTAAGTTCATAAGCGCATACCGGAATCCTACGTCTTTTTTTACTCCCGGCAATCCATCCACAGGCATATTTGTCTGCTTGTTGATTTCTCTCAAAAATCCCATTCCGAATTTAAACTGGTACACCTGTCCGTTAATTGTTAATTCCATCATATTTTTTACCTCCATTAAAAGAGAGCGGTTTTACCGCCCCCTATGTACATAATCATCCGTTTTTCGCCTTACAAATTCTCCCTCTACTAATCAAGGCAGTATCACCAGAGGGGTTTACGATTCCTGTGTCGTATCCTTAAACACATAAGCTGCTACTTCCTGCTGCTGTGCAGTCACAGTAACATCCCCTCGTTTTCCGGAGCCGTTAACACCAAAAGTAAGAGACACCCCTACATTTTCATCTGCCGAGGATGTGATCTCAAATTCCGTGAGATATCCCTGGAAATACGTGCCCTTAAACTTATTCGGACCAGGTTCTGCCGGATCCTCAAGGTTTGCTTCCCAGATTTCAAGCAACTCATCCGAATCCATTGCGTCCTCTAACTCAGAGATTAACTTATCTTTCTTCGCAAGGATAGCAGTAGCTGTGATTTCTGTTTCCGCAGCCCCGGGTGTGCGAATTGTTCCGTCCTTCGTTGCCGTAGAATCCGCATCCTTGCTTTTTGTTCTTCCATTTTCTGTCGTGAATGCAAGATTTTTCGCAGCCTCTTCTTTGGCTTTTCCTGCAAGTCGATACAAATAGACAATTTTCTTGCCAGATACCGCCTCTGCAAATAACTGTAAACCTGTCTTAAACATGCTTTTTCTCCTCTCTCTAACTAAAACTAAATTCAATTTCCAACAACCCGTGCAATAAAGGTTGTTTTGTTGTTGTATCCGGAAGTAACCTCTGGTTTACATTTCGGACATCCCATGCAAAATTTTCTGTATGATCCAGTTTTCTGCATGTAGTTTTGATCGCCAACAGCATTTTTGATACCGTTCCTCTCTGTCTTGGATTGTTGTGCCAGACATGAATTGTCTGATGGACACTGCCAAACACAGCGGTCTTATTCGCATCATCAATCAGTTGGCTGTCTGCGAGATACACAAAAGGATACGGCGTACCATCCGGCGGTAAGAAGCCGTCATATACGTCACATCCTAATGCTTTGATCTCTGTAAGTAATTTTGTAAATAATTCTTGCTGTGGATCCATATCTCACCTCACAAGCTTTTGCAAATCTTTTTCAAACTGTTTCTTTTGCTCCTCAAATGCGGGTTTTAAATAGGGTTGGGCTTCCATGAATCGGGTTCCGAGTTCTACATAAGGCGCATACTCAGCTGTTGGTTCGACAGTGGCGGTCATCCCACCATCAGAGATGTCAATACCGATACTTCTTTTCAGTGTTCCAGTATCGACTGGAGCATTCCTCTGCGCTTTCTTTTGCATATCTGCCCCGTTTTTCCGTACAACTGTCTGCACAGCGCTCATATCTATCCGCTTCTTCAAGCCTTTATTTAACTTCGAAATTCCTTCGATTTTTAACGTAGCCATCACTGCACCTCCGACACTACAAACACATGCTTTGTCCGCAGTTTCCGCTCAAAATCCACTCTGTATAAGGCGTTTCCTATCCGGATACGATCAAACGGCTTTTTGCAATGCGTCTGTAACCGCACCGTCTTGCTTCCCTGCTTTATGGATCCGTATACAAGGTTCATTGTTTCTGTGCCGGTATCCGTCACGCTGGCATGCCTTTTTTCTTCCGTGATCTTATCTTCTTCATAGTCCCCAGTGGATTGGTTGTATTCTCCGCACGTGATCGACTGGAAGAAGACTTCCGTATCACATCTCAAATAAACCTCACTCTCCCTCGTTTCGATTCTTTCTGCGAGTCCAAAAATGCTTGAATTTCGTCCATGAATCCATCAAAATCATTATCATTGTAGGACATGCTTTCTCCCTCGACACTATGAGCTGACATCCCCTCGGAACCTAGCCGATTAAACCGAATCACTGCCACTTCCACGACAATGTGATTCATTTCTTGCGGTACTTCAATTCCTCCGAGCAGGAGCTTTAGTCGCCCCTGCACAGATCTGAGGATTAACTCCAGTTTGGAATCAAGAGTATCATCCTCAATTCCAAGAAGTTTTTTTAAATCATTCAGCATATTTTTTACCCGTTTTTAGTGACCTTAACGACTGCTTTCTTGTTATCTTTCAGGATGAATTCCCCTGCTTTTCCGGCACCCTGCAGAGCCACGCCGTCAAAATCCTCTGACTCGATCGTTCTGGCTGTGTTGATTCCGGTGAATGCCTTGCCGACTCCTGCGATATAAGCATAAGCGCAATCCGTAGACTGGAATAATTCGTCCGGAATCTCCTCCACGAGAAATCCTTTGAACTTAACAACTTCGTTACCGTCAATATTTACCGTGGAGTGTTTCGCTGTAGTATTCAGCGGATGATCTACAATTGCGTTGTAAAGGTCAGAGCAAACCTTAATTTTTTTCGTGCCGATTGCTTCGATGTTGTTAAAATACTTTGAAAGCTCGTTAAACAGCTTCAGCACGTTGTCCGCTGTGTAATCTGTGACTTCCAAGGATTTTCCGGCAGACTGGGAAATAAATTTCCCGTGCTGTTTGTTAAATGTCTTTGTTTTTGCCTGCGCCTGCAGTTCCAAGCGATCTGCCACTGCAACGTCAAAATCATTATTTACGGTGTGGCGGTCAATTCCCTCGTGGAAATTCCAACCCCAAGAATAATTAACCGGTGTGTTTGTGTAGATAATTTCTTTCCTCTCTCCAAAGCGGCTAGAGTTTCCGGTGCCTGTTCCAAATGCTTTCGTAGCTGTCTTATCGTATCCATTGCCGACAGCAACTGGAATATCCGATGTCTTTACATAAAAAGCGGTCTCATTTTCTCTCACCCCATCAAGTGCTTCGATTTCTCCTCCGAAAAAGTCGGCGAAATAAGCTGTCTTTTTGAACACTGCCTGCAAAAGGCTTTTGAACTCAAGCTGGTAACTTCTTGCCGGCATATCATTGTTGTCTCCTGCCGCAAATAACTGTAACATCATAAATTCTCTGTTCTTCATCTTCACATTCTCCTTTATTTATACTTTGCAAGTCTCTTATCAAATTCAGACATCTGGTTTCCTGAGTTTGTCATGTTTCTCGGTGTAGATCCGGTTGCTCTGGCGATCTCGGCTTTCTTAAGCTGGGATTCCACAATTTTCATCAGAGTGTCAATTCTTGCATTGGTATCTGCTTCATCCGCTCCTACGACAAAGTCAAGTACCTCCTGCGTTGCTTCAATACCTTTCTCTGTAAGGACTACGGATGCATTTCTGCTGAGCTGATTCTTAACAGACTCTGCCTGCAATCTCTCATTTTCTCTCTTCAGCTTATCCATCTCATACTGCTGTTTCTGCTCTGCATTCATTTTTGCAACTTTAGCTGCTTCTTCCGCTTTCTGGTCAGCATCTTCCTGCCATTTCACTTTCGCATTTCCGAGCGCAGTTTCAATCGCTTTGTTGACTCTCCGGTCAAACTCCGCTTGATTCTTCCCATCTTTCAAAAAGTCCTCAAACGTATTACCGGAAGTTCCATTACTTTCCTCGTTGCCATGTGTCTCTTCGCCGTTTGCGCCGGATCCATTGCTTTCTGCCCCAGTTCCTTCGTCTTCGGCAAATAACTGTAATGCCATAAATTCTCTAAATTTCATATCTTTTCCTTTCTGCCCCAGTCCATCCATTGTCCGGACCATTGCTTTAAAATAATTTTCCGGTTCTTTATCGCCTGCCGGAAAAAGGCATAAAAATAACACATATCTCTATGTGCTAATGTCTTACTTATTCTGCAAACACCCAATCATCTGCCAGCATATCAGCTTGACTTGCAAGCCACCCAATCTGTACGCCAGATGTTCCGACAAATGCGATTGCCTGATTGCCTATAGCTTCGTGTTCGCAATTTACAACATCATCTCTAAATGTATACGAGATTCCAGTTGCCAGTTGAATATACTGCTTCTTCCCATTCCATCCTTTACGAGCAACTTTCATTCCACGTTTCAGGTATTTAATAGCATCGGAAAACGGAAATGTCGATTCTCCTCCTAATACAGGACAGTTGCTTTCATCGGCAAGCATCCATTCATCAGAAGCCACATTTTGAAGAGTGTATTCAACTCTCTGAGTTTCTCTGATGTCGAGAAGTTCTCCTTTATCAGAGTCTTGTGGTCTGCACTGAATCATGACTGTTTCTTTTTCTTTGTCCCAGTACCAATAACCGCCCCAAGACGGAAGTTTGACTTTTCCTCCTTTTTTCATCACTTTTAATGCTTCTGCAAAATTCATTCCCATGTCTTTTCCTCCTAAAGTAACGCCCGTACCTGCTCTTTCAAACTCTCCGGTACGTCCTCAATTGTCAAGTGTCCACCTTTAATTCTGTTCGCCAAAAACTGTGCCATCATTTCACCTCCGCTTCCATTGTTGCAAGAATTAACTCCTGCACCGCCTGATCTGTGACTTCCTGTGCTGCCTGTGTCGCTTTCAAGTCTTTCTGCAATTTCCCGTAGGCACTCATACCGTCATCGACAGCTTCATATTCTTTGATTACATTTTCTTCTGTTTCTGTGTAGCCAACAAAGACAAGGTTACTAAATCCCTCCGGTTTTTCCTCTTTGAGCGGCTTGTAGCCCTCTTTCTTGATGGAGCTGATTCTCACAGTTCCGTTTTCCATGATTTTTGCGTAGTTCATATTACTTCTCCTTTCGATAGGTTACTTTAATATCTGGGTCAGGTTCTCCACCATCCGCTGTGATGACTGTGGTAGGGTAGTAGGTTTTTAATGCTCGGATAGCGTTCTGTTCGGACTGTGGGAGTGGGATGAATTCGGTGGTTTTTGTTTTATATAACATTTCAATCGGATTTACATTAAGCCATTCTTTCCATTGTGGAATTGTAGTTACAGTTTCATTTGGTGGTACAAAAGCTGTGTCGGACACTCCGTTAGTTGGATGGTCAGAATATATGTTATATTCTCCTTCATGTTTTTTGTTAAATACTGGCTCACCATTATTCTTATACGTTTTGCATAAACTCGTGTTTATACGACCTGATTTGTTATTTACGGCGGTCGTGAAATATATGTGATCAGGCACATTTGACGAAGACCATGTTTCGCTTCCATCGATCACTACTGTGTTGCTCTGATACAACCACCCAATCTCTCCACCCTGCTCTACCAGTCTGTCCCACTTTGTGAGAGGGCGGTCGGATGTGAGAGTGAGAAGTTGTGGCTTCCTGTATGGAGTGTACTCCATATTTTTTCCTGTATTTCTAGTGATGCGAATATTTTTTATGACAACAGTGCTACCATCTTTCCCGTAAAAATATACAGCCGAATCCAATATATTCTGAGTTATAGTTTTGGCTTGGCCTGCATCCCAAACCATTCCATTTATACTGATGTATGATAATCCTGTGCTTTCTAATCGCATAACACACGTTTCGCCAACTTTTAAATCCGGACATAATTTTCCAAACAGTTCTGATTCAATTACGCTTTTATTGATTACGTGCAATGAGCCATCTCCGTTATTTATAAGATTCGTTTTTGTTTTAACTTTTGTTACATCAAAAAAGTTTCCACTAATCTCGATATCAACTTCATACTTTCCTGCGTCTTCATTCAGCCGTCCAACACTCTTGATTTCCTGCGGATATTCTGGGCTTGGGGATGGTTTGCCGCCTGTGTAGGGTTCGTAAGGAGTGGCGGTAGTTCCTTTTTCCAGTTGCACATATGAAATTCTTCCCCAAAATTCTGAAAGCCTTTCTTGCGTAGTACTCGTAACACTTCCGGCCACGGAAAACAGAATATCCACGTATTCTCCTGTTGTTTGCTCCCACGTGATAGATGCATTGTTATAGCTAGTTCCTAGTCCATCATACACAAGAAATTTCGCTTTATTTGTAGATTCTTGATTCACAGAAATTCCTAACAATGCGCCCTTCCCGGTTTTCACGTCTCCACGAGAAACGGTGTATTTTTTTCCGACTTCCAAACCAGAGATTCTATAGTAGTAATAATCTAATCCATTACTTGTATAATTGCTCAAAGTTTTTAACAATTTTTCGTCAAGCAAATTCTTCCCTGTAGTCTGCACCTGCTCCGTCTTCCCACCCAACTCCAGCCTCTCCAGCGGCGCATCCAAGCTGTTCGGAAGTACCAACATCCCTGCCCCCTCTAGCTCTACCCTGTCATAATTTGGTGGCTGTGGAGGGGATACAGTGCCACCTAGAGGACATACCATATCCACTCCTATGATTCCGGTTCCGTCTACCATTTTAAGCATTGTACTTCCACTCCTTTTTCGCTTGTTGCTGTGGGGATGATTTGGACGATGTTGCTTCCTGCGTAATAGCCACCTTTGTTCCTAACTATGGTTTGTGCCATCTGTGCAGGAATCAATGCGCTTTCTTCCTTTGTCGCACTTTCTTTGAGCGCAACATACACATCCCCATCTGTAAAATTCTTCACAAGGTACTCTTTCCCCTCATGCGCAAATTCCAGAATCAGTGGCTGTTCACTTGTTGTGGCCGCTCTGATAAAAGTCTCTGCCTTACTCATATTCTCACCTCACTTTCACGTATTCCGGAAATTCTTCCGCAATCAAACAAATACCAATGAAAAAGGAATCCACCAGGGTTTTTGATTTCTCTGACAGATTCCTGTATTCTATCTCAGCCTTTCCGGGAGATATTCTGTATTCTATTTCATCATCCGTTAAGTCATCAATCGACTGGATCAGCGTCTGCGTAAGTGCTGTCACAGCTGCACACACAATATCTTTTCCGGGTTCTGCATACCCTGCGTGTCCAAAGATTTCAATTCGCTCTGGTCGAATTCTCACCTCAATCAAATCGCATCACCTCCAAAATGAGTACAAAATACCACCAGCCCGCTCGACCGATGGTATTACATTGCATCAATTTCTACTTCTTTTACTAGATCGTTTAATGATTTTCCGCTATAAAATTTATCATTCATAACCTCATCTACATTATCATACTCTTTCGTATCATTACCATGCCACGCTTGATACGTTGGAATGTAATCTCTGACTTCAACTGTCACTCCCGATGCCAATCCTTTGTAAAAGAAAGAAATATCATTGCAACACTCAGATAAAATTTGTCTTAATTCATCTTTATTCATAATATATCACCATTCTCCTTTCTTTCCTCTTCGCTTAATTCGCGAGTTGTCTTATTCTTCATTCTACCATCATCTCCCCATGTATAATCATGTACGTGTTCCCCATGTTCTCCATAAGGGTGCTGCTTTGGATTCCCATGATCGGTTGTGTGGATATCTTTAGATTTTAATTTTGACTCTCCGTAAAAAGCTCTTACATCTACTTTCCCATCTTTTCCAATGTGATCTATTACCATTCCTGCCTCTGCCATCTTAGGAGTGCCGGAATGTCCGCTGACAGTTTTATCTGCCTTTATTATATCAAACGTAGATTTCTTTTCAACCCTCTTCTTCCAAGTTTCAAAATCCATTCCATGTTCGGAATATCCATCCAGCCATTCTCGATACTCTTTATCGTCCATATATGCTGCTGTACTGCACCGGCAACGTGGATGCATTGGATGTGCATTTTCTCCTGGCATCATTTTTGATACTTTAAAATGTTTTCCGTCCAACGATCTACAGATCGGACAGGCGGTAGGCTCCGCGATAAACTCATACTCATCAAATCCATTGCGGATATAAGACTGCTTCTGCGCTTCTGCCTGCACCCTTGACAATTCCGTTATCATCAGTCGCTCTGCATTTTCCCGGCTTACTCCAAACAGTTTGGTAAGGTGCCTTGCAAGAATTCTTGGATTCTTGCCTTGTATCAAACCAGTCTGTAATAGCTTCGACAATTCAGTTTTCAGCATATCTTGATACATCCAAATACGGTCTGAGTATCTCGCATTGTGGAAAGAAGCGTTCACGATCGAATGTGCCATCTTTGCATTGTTCTGGATGGATTTTCCAAGGATTCCTGCCTGCCGTTCAAATTCTTCCAGCGTTTTCTCTGTCAGGATCTGGTCAAAATACTTCTGAAGCTCATCAAATCCACCGACAAGATGCATTCCGATATTTGCTTTCAACATTTCCAACCGGTTAATTTTCATCGCAGCATTATAGAGTCGCATCTCTTCGTTGGCTTCCTTAGAATAATCCTTATCCTTTACATACTGCTCCGCCTTCCGGCTATACGCATCAATGTCCATTTTGGATACTCGCTTCTTCGCTTCTGCAATTGTGATTCCCTCTGCTTTTGCATATTTTGTATAGAATCCATTGATCTCCTTCTGGATTTCATCCATCATGTTCGCATAGATCTTCTCGATCTCTTTCGCATATTCAGCTTCATCCTTGATATTCTTCTTTCGTTGTTCTTCTTCCCTATTCTTCCAGTACGTCCTGCTGCTCATCTGCCGCACCTCCGAACATCCGCTTCTCTACGATTGTTTCCTGCTTCTTTTCTTCCTCTTTCTCCATCCGATCTATTTCCTCAGTAACGTCCTTCACAATGGACAGCACTTGCAGCTGCGTTTCCTTGGACACGATGCTTTCAAGCGCCTGTGCTGTCTGCGCTTCTTCAAGGAGATTCTTCGGGATATTTCTACTCATCGTAAAGTCGATATCTTTCCATGCATCACGATCCGGAACATTTGTTGCAAGAGAACAGAATAACTTGTATCGCTTTCTCATGGACTTTTCAACTTTGCGGTCGAACGTCAACGCAAGATTGCTCATAGACTGTAATTTGTACGCAAGGGAAGTTCCAGAAGCATTTCCAAAAGATTCATCACTGATGTTCGCTACCATACTTGTCTGATAAATCAAATCCTCAAGTCGATTCAAGAGATTTTCCTGCGTTCCGTCTGCCGTAGGCTTTCCGAGAAACTGTACGATAATGTCCTTTGCATTATCTGTCCCATACAGGTTTATGATCCGATTATCACGAATTTTATAAACGCCTTCATCATCCAGTTCGGCGCCCAGCACCGCAAGATACGCTTCTGCGAAAGAATCTACATCGTTTGCCTTTTCTCCGATCACTCGGTTGTATGTTTCTACCATGCCGGCCACTTCTTCATACAGACCGATTCTCTCATCGTTCAACATGTATTCTACACAGTTAATACGCCCGTAAGGATTTGGTATACTATCCTGTATCTTTTCTCCGTCAAATGGGATAATTTCTGTCCTTGTAAGTATCTCGCCATACCTTGTAACATTATCGTCCTTTTTTCCATATCTCACTGCAAATAGAGCGCGGCTCTTTACGGTATCATCGTAGACAACAAACAGTTCTTTTGGATTGCAGACTACTGTCTTTGTCTTTGCTTCTTCATCCTGGTAAAAATATTCGAATGCATGTCCGTAAATGCAGCACTTCTTCGCCAGCTCATATTCCTGGTCAGAGATATCATTATCCCGGTCAAATTCAAGGATCGCATCTTTAATTTTTTGTCTGGGTGCGACTTTTTTAACCGGAATCCCATAAGCATATCCCAAAAAGGTCTCTGTGATATACCTTGGAAAATTCACTGCCAGTCGATTATCCGGCTTCCATGACTCCTTTTCCGGGAGACGGAATACATCGTGAAATCCTTTGTATAGATTCTCAAGGTATCTGTACCTTGGCATTCGCTCTTCATGCTTTCTGATGTATTCGTCTATCAATGTCATATTGATTTCTTTATCAGCGGAACATAAAAGCGGTTCCGGCAATCTGTATGGTCTTTTCCCATTCATTTTATATTCCTCCTCTAAAGGTCTTTAACTTCACTTTGCCTTTTCTCTCCTGCTCAATAGAATATCTGAGCATTGCCATTGCATCATCAAAGAAATTCACCGGTTCATCTGTGAAAGTGTTCGTTTTCTCATCCTTTTTCCATTTCCACTGCTGGATCTCCTTAATTGTGTTTGTACAGGATGGATGAATGTGGATCGTGTGCTGCTTTAAGTAGTCAATCTGCGCTTTCACACTGTTTGGCTCTTTCTTGACCGGACATGCTCTGTATCCAGCTTTCTGCCACATCTTAATCCTGTCCGGCTCCGCAGAATCACAATACATGGTAATTCTCTTCTGGAATTTTCCCTCAGCCAACTGTATGATCTCTGATGTATCTTTTTCAAATACATACAACTCTCGACACAGATAGATATCTCCATCCTTGAATCCAACCTCCCCGATACAGTTCGCATGGTTGAATCCAAAATCCTGTGAATTTACCATGTAATCGAATCTTTCTGGGGATGTATCGAATTCCTCAACCACATAATTTGTAAGGATAAGCCCTCCGGTCTCTCCCCATTCGCCGAGTCCGTAAATCCGATACCCATCCGGATCCCGCTCTTTACGCATCATCATGCGCCGGTGATATGCTTCATCTATGAACCGGTTCTGCAGGTACGTAGACTGGTGTGTGTATACATCATCACTTTTATGTCGAAATATTTCGCTTTTAACCAGTGCGTTGCTGACACCGGATTGAAGCTGAACGTGATCTGATAATACAAAAATGGATTGAATGACAAGTCACCTCTGAGTCGGTCATCGAGAATATCGACATCCGCTTCATATAGCTCTGTTGCCTCTTCAATCCATATCCATGTTAATTTTCCGACATCAAATGTGATAGACTTTACTTTCTCTCGCTGTCCATCATCTTTCATTCCTCGGAAAATTACTTTATTCCCGGTTACTTTAGAGATCAGCTCCATTGGATTGCTTCTGATCTGCCAGAATAATCCCGCTTTATCCCCGTATATTTTATATATTGCACTCTTCAACTCTGCATAGGTACTATCCTTGTTTGTTGTGTCTACTTTCCGGACACACAAGAGATTTGCACCTTTATACTTTAGATCGCCAAGTTTGATGATAAAATTCTGTGCAATGTTTACCGATTTACCGGATCCAGCAGAGCCTTTTGCTAGCCTGTACCGTTTCTTGCACTCATTGAACTCTTTGAAATTTCTGTTAAACCCAACATTAACTTCCTTCATCCTCATCACCATAGTCTACTACAATCTTCATGTCCATATCTCCTGCTACATCCAGCTTATCATTCCACATACCTAAATGTCTGCCGAGAAGCTCGAGTGTCTTTTCCTTACTTCCTAACTTGACTTCTATCCCGTTCTGCGTTTCTTTGATTCCTGCAATAGCTGCTATTTGTGAATCTGATAGCTGATCCGTATCTTTTACTTGCACCATTCCACCCATCACAGATACATAGTCTGTCGCTCTAGCAAAAGCAATAGCAGCCAGTTCTTGGAGTACCATATCCTGCGTGATCTCTGTCCGCTTCTGACGCTCTTCCATTCGTTTCTGGATTTCTTCCTGAATTTGAGGTTTTCTGAGGTTCTCAGCTCCTGTCCGGTAAGCTGCCTTTTCTTTGTATCCAGCTCTTATGGCTGCTTGAGTGGCGTTCAAATCCACCAGATACTCATCTATGAACTTTTTCTGCTTATCTGTTAATTTTGTCATCAAGCTCACCACCTTTTAAACATAATAAAAGCAGCTTTTAATGGCTGCTTTCTAAATCTATATAAAATCTATCATCTAATTCCAATTCTGACACCAGCATGTTGTTAGCTTCTACAATTTTCTTCTTTGTACTTTCGAAATCCGTTATTCTCATTTTAAACCAAAATTCCGGATTCACGCATACGCCAGTAACGTCCATTTTAATTTGAGTAGCCAACAAAATATATGCCGACATAATCCGAAACCTGTTGCGATTTCCCATTTCTTCTTTTTTATAATTTTCTTTTTGCATAAGAGTTGCAATTGCTATCGCTTTTTCTGATCCATAAGCGTAAATAATGTTCAAAATTTTCACAACTTCTTCGCTCTCAATAGTTTTTGAGCTCCTCGCTTTATCCAAAAGCCCCAAGATTTCAAATGGCATAGTAGACATTTTTTCCAATGCTATATTGTCCCTCTGTCTTGCGAGCTCATTTTTAAAACTATTCTTCAATGACATATTTGTTACTACAAATCCAATTACGGAAATCACCCCGGTAATTATTGCAGTTATTATTGCGCCTTTCAAATCATCACTCATCCCATTGTATTTAGAATATATTGCCTCTGCATTAGTTATAGTTGTACTTAAATTAAACATATTTCCCCCTATTCATCCGTAATATAAAGCATAATTTATATAATAGCTTATTTCGCAAAACGTTTCAACGTTTGATTTCGCTTTGTACGTATGTCCATCTTGTTTTTTGCGTACTACTGCAAATGTACAAGAATTCGAATCAAGCCAAATAGCAAAAACGCTATTAAAAAATTATATGAAAAAAAATGGGGGGGATTGCAGCAGTCCACAACGGGTATAGCAGGACTCGAACCTGCGACACATCGGTTAACAGCCGATTGCTCTACCAACTGAGCTATACACCCGTAGGATGCCTTTTATTGACACCCTTTACCCTATCCGCACTCGGGTACTGACACTAAATATAGATTACTGAATCTATTTTTGTTTGTTTTGCAGATCTGCGGATATCTGCTTTTTGGTACCATTTGTGATGCAAAGCCGGTGTGCACTCCCAGAACAGACCTCAGCTGTGCAGCCTGTATACTCACATCACAAAGCCGTGTACAGGAGTCGAACCTGTCTGCCCTACATTTGCCACGGCATAAAAACACCGCCAGACGAGAAAGGGTGAAAGTCCGGCGGTGTTCCGAATGTTGTTTGGAAAGCTTTTGGAGTCTTTCTTCTAACTCCATGTTATACTATAGACTACTTAAAACGAACAATGCGAACAAAACGAACAAACTTTTATTTTTCTTTCATCCACCTCTGAAATTCCATTCTTGCACTATCTCCTGTGCAATTCCCTTTCATTTTTGCAGCCACTTCATCCCACGTCAGTCCTTGCATCACCTTGAACCGGATAATCCGCTGCATCCTTACCGGAGCTTTATTGATTACTCGCTCTGCTTTTACTTTAATCTGCTTTGCGTTCAGCTTTCGTTCTTCCAACAACCGTTCCTCTTCGTCTATATTCACCGTGTTCTCTACACATCCAGAGATATTAAAGCTCTGCGGTTGGTACGGAAACTCTGGATTGCTGCCTGTCACTTTATCCTGCACAAACGTCTTTCTTCTGTGCCGCCTGATATCTTCCTCTGTCTCTTTCACAAGTGCTTTCGCATCCATGTACTCATAGATTATATTCTTATCCACCTCAATCACCTCCCGGAATTGGCTTTTTGATGTTGTACTTGCTTGCTATGTATTCTAGAGTGTCCGTATTTGTTCTGTCAGCCCTTTTAAAATCACAGGCAAAGGCTTTGTGCTCCTGTTGCTTTAAAGCTGTCTCGCAGGGCTTTTTCGTTGCCATATCATGTGCATCTATCTTTCGGATGACTCCTGCCGTCTCCTTTCTGCGCTTCATGGTCTCTCTTGTCATTCCTGCATCACCTCAATTTCCTCTCCTGTCAGCTCTTCAAGCTTCTGTCGCATTTCTTCTACTGTCATTTTCTTTGGTTCTTTGCGCTCCCAGATGAGTTCGAGGTTGACATCATACATGATACTGCTAATTTTTCCCATGCATTTAATCTTATATACTCTAACTATTTCCAAATCACTTACCACATTTTTTAAGTTTTCGTTATAGTCTCCCAAATCCGCATATCCATCTTCGCCGATCAAAAAGTCGCCTACAACAAGTCTTTTCCCGAAACTGTTATCATTATATTCGACCACCATTCCGTCTTTTAAATCTGACTTTGTAAATTCTTTCTGCATGTAATCACTCCATTCTAAGATTGTGTATCCCCTTTTTTCGTAATAATTTTTAAAACAGTATTCACCTTTTGCTATATAACAAGTTCCTTCTCTGTATATACGATAATTCGTATAGTCCAAATAACTAAAACCACCGTTCCATTTCATTCCATGTTCATGCATCTGCTTGCAAAAGTCTACCGCTTCTTCCTCGGTTTTGCAGTGCACCGCAATCTTATTTTCTTCATTTTTAAATTCGTCCCAGTTAAATTTTCTCATATTTCCTACCTCACTATCTTTCGCACAATCCAATCCACAAATACAACAAATAGTACAAACGGAAAGAGCAAAGCCATTAAATAATCCTTAAATTTCAGTTCTGCATCCTCATATACCCCACTTATTAGTGCTACCATAGTTCCCAGCCCCAGGATGTAGTACAGGGCTAAGAATGCGATTGTGATTATAATGTCCATGTTATTCCTCCTTATCCACATACTTCTCCACAATATCTACTGCACAAGTCAGCCCGTAAATATAGCTTTCCAGCTCTTCTGCTGTTTTGCTTGCTCCGTGTCTTTTCCTTTCTTCTTTCAGTGTTTCGTAGGCGTCATTTTTCATGGATTCGATTTCTTCCAAAATCTTCTCTAATACGTTCATTTGCTGTCCCTCCACCAAAATTCGAATTAACGTGAAATGATTTTTACCAACGCAGAATATTCTTCCAGATTATCTTTGTGAACCAACCCAATTTCTTCATTTTCGCTATATACGATTTCATACTCGTTCGAAACCAGATTGCAAATTTCCGTTGTTGACATTACTGCAATTTTTTCTGCTGTTTCCATTTTTTCTTCAAGCGCTAATTTTCTAATTTTTCTTTCCATCCCTAAATAATTCAATTTTTCGTTTAATTCTCTACCAGTCATTCTATTCCTCCGTTCTGTCGCATCTGCTCTATGTAAATATTTGTGGCGCATCTTACAATCTCCGGTTTTAATCCATCGTAATCAGTGCCTTTGTAAAAATTCTTGTCGCACGATCTTTTAATCATATACAGGATATCTTCAAATGTTCGTTCTTTCACTTTCCCTCTCCACTTCATTGTTGTATTTCATGCACTTTCCATCCTTGTACGCTACACATTTTTCTTTGATACACGGATGCAACACTGGTCTAACATAATCGCCGTTGCCAATAAGCATTGCTTTTATCTCTTCTTTTCCCGTTAAATCAGGGCAAAATAAAATCATTCTTTCACTCTCCTGTTCCATGCTTTGATTGCCAGTTTTCCAGTGGTAAAATTACTTGTCTCAATAGGTGCTATTGTCATCTCACATTCATGTTGCACAAAATATCCTTCGTAATTATTATTCAAACAAGTTGTTTTAATAAGACTTGCTTCTCCACCACAAAACGGGCATTTCTTTAATTCCTCCATGCTACTCACTCCAATCTAATCTCTGTCCGCAATTCTGGCAATAAAGAGGTTCATTTTCTTTTTCGCAAATATATTCACTTTTGCACGTAGGGCATTTAAAGTTAATGTCACCAAGTATGTGGTCCATTATGCTAGGCTTCTTCGCCGTATCTCGTTCTTTCAGCTCATGCATCTCATTCATCAACTTCGCACACTGGCTATTTACAAAATCATTAACCTTGTTATACTGGTTCAAAATATCGCACACAAACCGTCCCATCTTACATTCTTCGCATTTATCTTCCAGTTGCTCTCCGTTTAACTGGTCTGGATACTTACACAGGTTGTCGCAGATATGCTCCATCATTTCTGTTGTGATTCCGTCCATCCATGTTTCTTCTGTTTTTGGCATTAGTCATTCCTCCTACACCTCATATCTTTACAAAAATACAATTCCGTCCCTCTTTTTGTCTTTACATACTCAAAATCTCCGATAATTTCCCGTCCACAGGAAGAACAGATATGTACTTCATTTTTCTTCGGATTCTCTTTCTTTTTTTCATAGCCTACTGTAAATACCTCCGCATTAATATCCGGTTTGGATTCGACATCGTCCTGTTGAGTCGGCAACTTGTCCGCACCCAGCCCTCGTGAAACTCCATGTATTTCGCTGTTGTTCCGAATATATCCTTGACCGAAGTTTCTTGCTTCTTTGACTCAGGCAGCATATCATTGTCTTTCAAAAAGTTTTTGAACGTTTCAATACTTGCATCGATTCCGCTCTCTTCGCTTATTGCTGCATAGATGTTCTGGATCGTAAGTCCGTATTCGATCATGTACTTAATTTCTCCCTTGTACGGTTCGTATTGTTTTCTTTTATTTTCCATTTTTCTTAACCACATCCTCTTGTTTGCTATTACCCTCTTTTTCACTTCTTTTCCAGTAATATCCTCAAGTACTCTGCAGATATGCTCATCCGTGCATCCGAGTTTTACCATCTCTTCGATCTGGAACTTGTAGGGATCCAGAAAGTGTGCTGGTCTACTCATTTTCAACCTCTCTTTCCAGCCACTCTTTTTGGCTCTTGTACAAATTCAGGTATTTATCACGGTTTTCTTCGTACAGATCGTTTTCTAAATCCTCATCTATTCTTGTAAGTATCATCTTCACTGCGGAGATTTCTGATGTATCCGTTTCTCCTGTTATGTTGTTCAAATGATCATTGTTCGTCATTTCCCTCTCACCTTGTTCTTTCTCTTCCGCCTTGTACTGCCGCGCGTAAACAAATCCATATTTCCGTGTCTCAATCCGGTAGGCTGTTTCCTGTAGACTCTAAAGCCGTATCTTTTTCTGTTCATGCTTACTCCCTTTCTAAGCTCCACCATGCTTTCGCGTTCTTTCCATATCCGGTTGTCTGTATCTTTATTTTCAACTCGTTTCTCGCTTTCATAATGTCTGACCGTTTGATTCCTGCAGCATCCGACTCCATGAGCAGCTTCGCTCCGTCATATCGTCCGCCTGCCATTTTATCTTTTAACCATTCCACTGCCTTGTCATAATCGGTCTTAGATACCTCGTTAACCTTGTCCTTAATCTTTTCCAGCTGGATAGTGTTGGTGTTCAGCTTGTTCCAGATCTTCTCAAAATTCTCTTGCATGATTCTGCGATTCTCTAAAATCTCATCCCGGATGACTGTAAGTGCCTGTGCTGCGGTCATCCCTTTCTTTTCTGGCTCTTTCACCAGACTTCCCGGTTTAAGTCCGAGAAGTAAACACATGGTTCTTTCAAAATCTTCTGTCTGTTCCGGGTTCTTCGCCATATTGTAGACAAAAGACTTGCTTCTACCGAGTTCTGCCGAGAATTTCTCTTTCGTCTTGCCCTGTTTCTCCAATTCCTTGCAGAGCAGAGCGTAATTTATCGTTACTTTCTTCGGTTCCATAATTCCTCCTTAATTCGAGTTCAGTAGTTGCTCTTCCAGAGAGTCCATGTCGTATCCTCTGCGTTCGAAGTTGTTTAAGTTTCTGCTTACCGGCGGTTTTGATTGTTTTTTCTTCTTTTCCGATCCTTCCGGTTCATTATCAAATTTACCTTCTAAAATCTTTTTTAAGTTCTGCTCTTTTATGATCCAATTAAAATTTGCATTAAATTTATAATCCCCTTTACTTTCTTTGCCTTTCAGGAATTTGCTGTTCTCCGCTTTTATAAATGCGGTTCTGATCTGGCTAAAACTGAATTTCTTACAGGCTGCATCAATATCTTCCTTCCTACTATCGGAAATCCGCTCAACTCTATCGAAACTCTTACAAATATCATTAAATGTGTCGGCGATCAGCTGATAGCTTATTTTGCTATCAGTCTTATCTCTTACTCTATCTCTTACTCTATCTCTATTATCTAACTCTATATCTATATCTGTGTTACACTTCTGCACATTGTTGTTACACTCTGTTACATTCGTGTTACATTGTAACGCCTTATTTTTTCTTGATGCCCTGACACGCTCCGCTGATTCCGATTCCGAGCAGATTAAAGACTGTGTTTCCGTCATTAAAAATTCTGTTTCGGAACAGGGCTCAATAAGTCCTTGAGACAGTAGGTATTGTACAGTTACTTTCACATTGTCTGGATCTTCGTCTATTGTCAGGGCAATTTCTTCTGGAAAATTCTCTTCAATCCCCTCGAAAAACAGCTTTCCACCATTGTTTAAACTCAGCAGCTGCATTTTTAAATAGATAATGGTATATGTATCACCACCAGCAATTTTCCGTAACTTTTAATTTTGGGCTGTGTAAAAAAATCTTTCTGTAGCTTAAGCCAGTAGTATCGTTTTGACATTAAATCACAGCCTTTCTGTATCTATCTGCATTCCAGATTGGTATTCGCGGTATATTTGCATCCAATCATCCAGCTCCATCGTAACAAGGATTTTATGATTGTTTTTCTTATGGAATACAGCAGGAAGATTTCCCGCTTTATTCGCTGCGGCATCTCTCTTTGCTTGATCCATCCAGTCATAAAGTCGCATCTGCTCTTGATGTTTCGCTTCCACATGAATTAAAGGAAGACCAACCACGTCTGAAGCATCGCCTGTATTTCCGCAGTATTGCGCTGTTCTGCGCGCTTCTTGATATCCATAATCGCGGAAGATACCAGCTAATTCCCGTTCAAATCTTGCGCCTTTCTTTTTGACTGTTTACTGCCATTTTTA
>ENA-OQCW01000593-OQCW01000593.1-human-gut-metagenome-genome-assembly--contig:-NODE-593-length-19590-cov-3.927247_pt1 | contig 19590 bp, 22 predicted proteins | sample MGYA00242767_ERZ504593 | MGnify/ENA primary metagenome ERZ504593 (study PRJEB26092, sample SAMD00036307) | human gut metagenome | host: Homo sapiens | study: EMG produced TPA metagenomics assembly of... | reverse complement strand
ACTTCCTCCGGCTCTTCCTGCACTTCATGTCCTGACACATAAATCTCACCCTTTGTCGGTTTGAGGATTGTCGCAATGCAGCGAAGCGTCGTTGTCTTTCCTGCCCCATTCGGTCCAAGCAATCCGTAGATTTCCCCCTTCTTTGCTCGCAGGCTCACATCATCGACTGCAACTTTCCGGCTGCTCTTTGTCTTTGATTCTTTCATCTGCTTCTTATTCAGCTTATAGATCTTCGTAAGATTTTTAATCTCTATCATCTCTCACCCTCCATATCTTATACACATTCATCGGCATCTTTTTGTACTAATATATTAGTACAATACTATATGGTGGGTGCTTTGTCAATTGTTTTTTCTACCTCTTTCGATCTCGCTTTCTGTAATAAATCAATCCAAGTAACAGAGAAGCTCCAAGCAACGCCGCAATGAGCTTTGCGACTGTCGCTGTATCTCCGGCTTTTTGGTGTATCCTTCTTTCCTGTACTCTCCTCTGGAAGCTTCTCTTTCTCTGATTTCCTATTATAAAGTGTAATCTTTTGCACTTCTTTTCTAGGTTCCACACGAAACTCAATTTTTTCTGCCTTCTGATATCCGAATGGTGCCTCTGCTTCTACCAGTACATATTCTCCCTCCGGCAACTTTTCAATCTGTTTGGTTCTTTTCTGTTTCCATTTTTCGACAATTACCTTTCCCTGTAAATCTTCAATCTGAAGTACGGCGCCCTCTACCGGCTTTTTTTGTATCCGCATCCAGTTTTTCCACTTCTATATTGGTATGTTCATTTTCTAGTTTCAGGCAAAGTCTTTGCTTCCCTTCGCTGTATCCCTCTTCATCTACTGTAAATTCAGTAATCTGCTCGGACAGAATATACCCCGGAAGTGTCTCTTTCTCCTGAATGCAATATGTGCCAGGCTTTAGATATTCCAAAAGAATCTTTCCATCCTGATCTGTCACATACATTTTCTTTTCAAACTTCGGCAGTTTCTCGTCCTCCTTCTTCCAAACCGAAAACGAAACTCCTTCCAGTGGCTTTCCGCTCTTTTTGTCTGTCTTAATAAGTTCTGTCGTCACTGGCACATTCGCAACTGTCAGCTCCTCTGTCACAATTTCTGTCACTTGATCTTTGTATTTTAATTCAACTTCATACTCCTTTTTCAGACGGACATATCCTTCCGGCTGTTTTTTCTCCTTTACAACATATTTCCCCAGATACAGATTTTGGGAACATCCCCCTTTTTCCGAAACTTCCACCGTATCAACCTGTTCTCCTTTTTCTGCATGTACTGTCTGGTCAGCTGTCACAATATCTTCTGCAGCAAAGATTTCAAAAACAGCTCCTGAAAGAGTTTCCTTCGTTTTTTGATCTATTTTCTGAAGCACAATCTTTCCTTTTGCACTTCGGTTGCTGTAACGAATCACCTGTGCCTCCGCCCACGTTGCTCCTTCTTTCACTTCAAACGGAAGTAATTCCCCCTTCAGATATCCCTCCGGCGCTTTCACTTCCTCTAGATAATACTGTCCCTTTTTCAATTTCTGTGGAAAAGTAAATTGTCCTTTCTTATCTGTCTTAAAAATAGAAGTCTTCATATGCTCTGGATAATACACTTCCATTTCAATTGGTTTTTTTCTGCTGTCCAGCAGCCTAAATTCCACTCCTGCTGCCTGAATCTGCTTCCCAGTCTCCTGATCCACTTTTACAACGGTGATCGGAGATGTGATCAGTTTATCTTCCTTGTAAATTCCTCGCAGCACTACCTTTTCCTCCTTGATCGTAATTTCAAATGGTCTGACTGGACGATACCCCTCTGGTGTCTTCGTTTCTTTCACAACATAAGTCCCGAAAATCAACCTTCCCCTTGGATATTCTTTAGATACTGTAGTCGCAAACCCACGCTCATCTGTCACCAGCTTTATAACTTCTTTTCCACTTGTTTTTTCATAGACAGTAAATTCTGCGCCTGCAAGTCCCTGAAGGGTATCTTCATCCTCATTTTCATTTTCTGCTAATTTCATGATCTCAAAATCCCCGCGGATGATTTCCTCCTTCGAAGAAACCGATTGATAAAAAATTTCTGCTGTCTCTTCTCCCGGCAACAGCTCTACTTGATAGATCGTCGGATCGATATTGTATCCTTCCGGCGCCTTCGTCTCCTTCACCTGATACTTTCCGGTTAAAAGTGGTTTGCTTTCTGCCTTACCCTCATCATCCGTAACAAGCGTCTGGAGAACTGTACCTTCTTTGCTGCTCACCGTGTATTCTGCACCTTTTAAAGATGCATATGGGGACTTTTTCTCCTGATCTGCCTCCTTGTCTGCTTTCTGAAGACGAATGATCCCTTTCTGCGGCTTTTCCTCAGATACAACGACAATCTCCACTTCCTGCAGTTGCACACTTTGATCAATCGCAACTGTATAACCAAATGGTGCCTTGACTTCCCGTATCGTGTAAATCCCATAGGGGAGCAGCTTTGAAACCGCCTCTCCCTTTTTGTCTGTCGTAAGCGTATCCTGCTTCTTACCGTTCCTGTCGAAAATTTCATAGACCGCCCCCTCAAAGGATCCCTCCCCCTGAGGTTTTCCCTGCTGTGTCTCTGCGTCAATTTTCTTCAATCTGATTTTTCCTGTAGGAACCCACTGCACACTGAGCTGAACTGGTGCTGTCGGTGTCACTGCATAGCTGCCCACTCCCATAATCTGAGTATCTTCTCCGGTTCCGATGATCAAGGAGCGCCATTCATTGGTAATACTTCCGTAAATTTCCCCGCTCTGATAGGTTTCTTTCATATCTATCGGTGCTCTCAAATAAAACTGTTCGCCTCCGGAAATATGACCGATTCCAGTCTCTTCCGTCCCTCTGCTTTCATTTACAAGCACCATTTTTTCCCGCAGAGGAAGCGCAATCTCATTTTCCGGATCTCCTGACAGAACCAGACTTTCTGTGCGCTGTCCTTCACTGTCTATATAGGCCGTCACATCAGAATCCGAAAAAGATAATGCCGCCTCCGGCACTTTCAATCCTTTGATGTGCTCTAATTTCCATTGAAAATCTTTCTTTAAGTCTTCATAAAATACTTCGTTTTCCAGACCTGTTCCGTGAAACGCGGCATCAAAATCATAATCTGCAAAAATCCATGAGAGGAACATGTGGGAATATGCATAGCGCTCATCCCACGACACAACTCCAGATATTTCCGGATCCGGAATCTGCCAGAATCCTTCTCCTACAACCGCTTCCCCCGGCTGCCCCGTTGAAAAATAAATGGCTTTTGCAAGCACTTCATTGTTTTGCAGAACTTCTCCTGCATAAATCCCATCTGCCGGCGTCTCCTTTGCTGGCTGCAGACAATATCCTACATTGCCATTGATATAAAATAAATTTGTGGAATACTGATGATAATAAATCTCTCTTCCTGTTTCAATCGTTACTTGCTCCGTCTGTGCTTTTGCCTCCTTCGGAAAACACAGGGCAGTACAAAAAAGCATTGCCGCAATACATAGCAACACCATCTGTCTTCCTTTTCTCATAAATGATTCCTTTCTCTTTTCAAATTTTCTTCCGATCACTCTGTCTAAAATAGAATCGTACAAAAACTCTATCCATCCGTCGATTCTATCTGTTTCCAACAAGCATAGGCATCACACTTCTTTCATCATCAAATTAAAAACATACTGGAATAACTGGCAGAACTGCCTGATCCATGTAAAAAGGGAAAGAATCTCCCTTAGAATTACTCTTTCAGTGTAACATATCTATTCCGAAAGTCAATATCCACTTCAACAAAAAAACAATCTATGGCAGTTATCATTTTCTTCGACTACCGCCATAGATTGTTTTCATTTCTCTCTCATCTGTCGTTTTCGCTATCTGTCTCTTTTCTGGAATCCCCGCCGAAAATCAATTCAATCTTTGTCCCTTTGCCTAGATTACTGCTGATCTGAATCTTTGCATCGTGGAGAAGCGCACCGTGTTTTACGATAGAAAGTCCAAGTCCAGTTCCTCCGTTTTCCCGGGAGTGACTCTTATCCACCCGATAAAACCGCTCAAAAACACGTTCTTTTTCTTCCTCTGGAATACCAATTCCAGTGTCTTCCACAATGACTTTTGGGCCTTCCAGTGTATTTCCTGTCCACACACTGACTTTTCCGCCTTTGACATTATACTTTACTGCATTTTCACAGAGATTATAGATCATCTCATCAAGGATCTGACGGATTCCATTATAGGAAACATGCTCTCCTGACACTTCAAATCGTACGCTCTTCTTTTCCGCCTGCGGAGCAAGCCTTGTGCATATCTCTCTTACAAGCAGATAGAGATCTACCTCTTGCTTCTCCAGCTCAATGCTCTTCTCATCTAACTTGGAAATCTTGATAATGTCTTCCACAAGTGTGATCAGACGGCTCGCCTCATTGTAAATCCGCTCTGAAAATCCCTTCATATCTTCCGGCCGCACCAGCCCATTTTTCATAATCTCCGCATATCCTGAAATAGATGTCAACGGCGTCTTCAATTCATGGGAAACATTTGCAGAAAATTCTTTCCGCATCTCAGCCGCCTTTTCCTTTTCCCGGTTCTGCACATCGATTCCCTGCAAAAGTGGTGTCAATTCTTCATACACATCATTCTCGAGCGGATGTTCCAGATCCAAATGATTGATTGGATCGATCAGACGCTTTGTCTGCCATTTTGCCAGCAGATAAGCTCCCGCCACCATCAAAAGAAAGATCCCTATGATGTATGGAAGAAGCTTCCGAATTGTTGGAAGCACATTATCAATAGTCTGGGAGGCACGAAGGACCGTCCCATCCTGCAGTCGGATCGCATAATAGAACGTCTTTTGTCCAAGTGTATCGGACGTTCTTACTGCTTTCCCCTCTCCCGTTTTCCATCGCTCCTTTGATTTCTTTTCGGTTTTATGATTTTCTAACGTCGTATCGTCTTGTACAGAGTCATAGAGTACTGTACCATCCTGCCCGACTAGTGTAAGCCTGGTACGTTTTTGCACATTGTCCATGACATTCAGATATTCTTCTCCAGCAATATCGACTGCCGCCTGAATATATTCCGCTTCCTGCCTAAGTTCTGCGGTTTTATTCATAACTGTCTGCTGATAAACTGCCGCAACGGTCAGGATTCCCGAGATTAAAAGTGCAAGAAACGCAACTAGACACATGCTTCTTTGTATCTTACGTCTCATCCTGTCCTCCCATCCGATATCCTACTCCACGCACAGTCTCAATCAAATCTCCTGCACTTTTTAACTTCTGTCTAAGTGTACGGATATGAACATCGATCGTCCTTGTCTCCCCGTCGAAATCATATCCCCATACTTCCTCCAAAAGTCTGTCTCTTGACAATACAATATTTTTATTTCGGATCAGAAGCTCCAAAAGTTCAAATTCCTTCAACGTCAATGTGACAGGGATTCCATCCACTCTCACTTCATGCTTTTTTCTGATCCAGCATAAGATTTCTGATCTCATACTGTGTGCTTTTCTCTTCCCGCTTCGTCCTTCTTAACACCGCTTTCACGCGCGAGATCAGCTCCATCATCCCAAACGGCTTCGTCACATAGTCATCTGCGCCGCTGTCCAACCCGATCACTTTGTCATACTCTGCCCCTTTTGCTGTAACCATGATCACCGGGATATCCTTCGTCTTTGCTGAACTTTTGAGCTTCTTCAAAAGGGAAATCCCGTCCTCTCCCGGAAGCATGATATCAAGCAGAACAAGCTCTGGCGTCTCAAATGCCAAAGCTTTCATAAATGCAGTCCCATCTGGAAATCCACAGGCTTTCATCCCTGTGGACTCCAGTGTATATACGACCAATTCCCGGATGTTACTGTCGTCTTCCACGCAATAAATCATCTTCGTTCTCTCCTTTATCTATCTCTCCACAAGCTGTCCGTCTTTGTGCACGCCTGTGATAGAGAATTCTACCCATTCTGCAATATTTGTTGCATGGTCTCCAATACGCTCGAGATACTTCGTGATCATAATCAAATCAATCGCTTTCTCGCCCTGCTTTCCGCCATCCTTCAGAATCAATTCTACCAGTTTCGCCTTTACAAGTTCAAACATTCTGTCCACTTCGTCATCGGCAAGCATGACCTTCTGCGCCATCTCCAAATCTTTATTGACATAGGCAAGGATACTGTCATGAACCATCTTGCTCGTTGCTTCTGCCATCGTCCCGATTACCGAAATATCTCTCGCTTCTGACATTCCAGCAGAAATGATAATCTCCGCGATATCTGATGTCTGATCTCCGATCCGCTCCATATCTGTGATCATTTTCAGCGCCGCAGAAATCTGGCGCAGATCTCTTGCCACCGGCTGCTGCTGAAGCAGAAGTTTTAAGCACAGTCTCTCGATATCTTTCTCAATCTGATCAATCTCTTCATCTTCGCTCATGACGAGCTTTGCAAGTTCCAAATCTCCATTTCTCAGAGCCTTTGTCGCATTTGCAATTGCTTTCTCACAAAGGCTTCCCATAAAAATAAGCTGTTCACTGAGTCGTTCCAGCTGCATATCAAACTTATTGCGCATCTCTTATCCAAACCTCCCTGTAATATAATCTTCCGTTCTCTTATCTGACGGAATCGAGAACAATTTTTCTGTATTGTTATATTCAATCATCTCACCAAGAAGGAAAAACGCGGTATTGTCCGACACGCGCACTGCCTGTTGCATATTGTGTGTAACCATGACAATAGTATAGTCTTTTTTTAGTTCCATGGCAAGGTCCTCAATCTTCGATGTTGAGATTGGATCCAATGCAGATGTCGGCTCATCCATCAAAAGCACTTCTGGCTGCACTGCAAGCGCTCTTGCAATACAAAGTCTCTGCTGCTGTCCGCCGGACATTCCAAGTGCACTTTTCTTCAAACGGTCCTTTGTTTCCTCCCAAATTGCTGCCTGCCGAAGCGATTTTTCCACAATATCATCTAACTTTGCCTTAGAATGGATCCCATGTGTACGCGGTCCAAATGCAATGTTGTCATAAATACTCATTGGAAATGGATTTGGCTTTTGAAATACCATTCCGACACGTTTTCTGAGAAGATTCACATCCATCCTTCCATAAATGTCCTCTTGATCCAGTAAAATCTGTCCGTCGATCCGACATCCTTCCACAAGATCATTCATCCGGTTGATCGACTTTAACAAAGTAGATTTTCCACATCCGCTCGGCCCAATAAATGCAGTGATCTTGTTTGCCTCGATTTCCATATTAATATTTTTCAGCGCCTTAAAATCGCCATAATATAAATCTAGGTTCTTTACACTAATTTTCCCCATTTCCATTTCCTTTCGTAATCTTTTTCGCAATATATCCGGACAGGCAGTTGATTCCGACAACAAGTACAAGAAGTACGACCGCCGTCGCATAAGCCTGATCCATGTAAAGTCCTTCACTGGACAGATTGTACATATGTACGGCAAGGGTTCGCCCAGATCCCATCACACTTTTCGGCACTGCCGGAACAGTTCCCGCTGTATAGATCAGCGCTGCCGTTTCCCCAACAATTCTTCCGACCGCCAGAATTACACCTGCAAGAATTCCCGGTACTGCCGATGGCAGAACTACACAAAAAACCGTCCGGAGTTTTCCCGCTCCTAACCCAAAGCTTCCCTCACGGAAACTATCTGGAACTGATTTTAATGCTTCCTCTGTTGTTCGGATGATCAGTGGAAGAATCATGATTGCCAATGTAAATGCCCCCGCAAGTAGAGAATATCCCCAGCCGAGTGTTGTTACGAAAAACAACAATCCGAATAATCCGTAAACAATCGACGGGATTCCCGACAACGTTTCCGTCGTAAGTCGGATGATTTCCACAAATTTATTTCCTCTCTTTGCATATTCTACAAGAAAGATTGCGGCAAAAATCCCAAGCGGTACTGCAATTACAAGCGATAACGCAGTCATTCCGATTGTATTTAACAGCGCCGGCATCAAAGATGCATTTTCTGAAGTATATTTTAATGCAAACAGATCTGGTGTCAGATGCGGAAGTCCTTTGATCAAAATGTATGCAATCAAAAATAAGAGAACTGCAAAAGTTGCCACTGCTGACAACATCACAAGGAGCATCAAGATTAACGATCCAGGTCTTCGTCTGTAAGCACGAAGTTTTTGTCCAATTGTCTGCCTATTCATGTTGTGCCCTCCTGTTCAACAATGATACGGAAAGATTGATCAGCAGGATAAAGACAAATAAAACAACGGCAGTTGCAATCAGTGCCTCTCTGTGAAGTCCTGCTGCATATCCCATCTCCAGCACAATATTTGCCGTAAGAGTACGAACACCTCTCACAATCCCCGCAGGCATTCTCGCCTGGTTTCCTGCTACCATGATCACTGCCATCGTCTCTCCGATCGCACGTCCGATCCCCAGTACAATTCCTGCTACAACACCTGATTTTGCTGCCGGGAGAACAACCGAAAAGATACTTCGCTCATGTGTCGCCCCCAGTGCAAGTGCACCCTCATAATAATGCGCCGGCACAGAACGGATCGCTGACTCTGTGACACCGATGATCGTCGGAAGAATCATCATTCCAAGTAAGATAGATGCAGTCAGAATGCTGCTTCCATTTCCACCCCAGTGAAATTTCTGGCAGATGTCTCTGATCAATGGCACAAGTACGACCAATCCAAAAAATCCATATACAACGGACGGGATTCCTGCCAAAAGTTCGGTAGCACCTTTCAGCACCGGATAGATTTTCTTTGGACAATATTTTGCCATAAATACCGATGTCAGAATTCCGATCGGAACTCCTAAAATAATTGCTCCCGCAGTGACATAGATACTTCCCATGATCATCGGGAGGATTCCGAAGATTTCATTGGTCGGCTTCCACCTCTCTCCGGTCAAAAATTCCATAAATCCAATTTCCTTCATTGCAGGAATTCCATTTGCGAATAAAAATACACAAATGAGAGCCACCGCCAGCACCGAAGTACAGGCGGCGATGAAAAACACTCCCTGCATGAACTTTTCTTTCCATGCTTTCATATTGTTTTTTCCCTCTTATCCATCTTTCTCAGGCTATTTTGCAAGCAATTCCTGAATTAGTTTAACTCATCCCAAGCAAGCACTTCACCTGTATAGATTTCTTTTATCTGATCACTTGTGAGCTCATCCATCGGATTTGCTTTATTTACGATTACTGCAATTCCATCTGTTGCGATCACAGTTGCTTTTAACTGCTCTTTCTCTTCATCCTTCAACTCTCTGGACGCCATTCCAATATCACAGATTCCATCGATTGCAGAAGTCATACCTGTTGTGGAATCACTTGTCTGAATCTCAATCTCTGCACTTGTGTTCACTTTTAAATAAGCTTCTTTTAACTTCTCCATCACCGGTGAAATAGAAGAAGATCCTGCGACAACAATCTTTCCTTCTGGCTTGCTACCCGCATATGGCTTCACATCATCAAGAGAAATATATCCATTATCAGATACGATTTCCTGTCCCTCTTCACTCAGAATGTAATCGATGAAATCTTGTGTCACTTCGCTTACTTCTTCCTTTGTAGCAATGTTAAATGGTCTTGCCACTTTGTAGGAACCATCTTTGATATTGTCTTCTGTCGCTTCCGCTCCATCTACTTTCACAGCTTTTACACTGTCATCAAGAGATCCCAGAGAAATATAACCGATAGCATACTCATTGCCTGCTACTGTTGACATCATAACAGATGTACTGTTTGTAATATTTGCCTCTTCTGTTGTATTATCTATTTTATTTCCTTCATCGTCTTTCTCTTCAATTCCCAGCAGCTCGATGAATGCTCCTCTTGTTCCTGAACCATCTTCTCTTGATGTCACAGAAATATCATTTGCAGAGTCAAATGAAGTATCCGTTTCTCCACTTGCTTCCGTTTTTTCATTCGTTTCTGTTTTTCCTTCTTCTTCACTGCTTCCGCAACCTGCTGCCATTGCTGCTGTCATAGATACCACTGCCATTACTGCTAAAAACTTTTTCATTTTCATACGATTTACTCTCCTTCAATCCGTCTTATTTTTCATTCTGCTTTCGTTTACAAGTGATACTATACTTGGCGATTGTTAAATTTAAAAACAGCCTTTTGTTAAATCTGTGTAAAATTATTTTACAAAAAAGAAGCATGTCTTTTTACGGACACGCTCCTCTCATCATATCAAAACATATTCTTTTTTGATTAAGAAAGTCTCTTTTCAAAGTTTCCGACTGCCTTCACACCTTCTGTAAAGATCATAAATGCATTCGGATCGATCTCTGAGACAATTCTTGTGATCTCATTCTGTTCGTATTTCGAAATCATAACAACAAATACTTTGGAATCTTCCTTCGTGTAGGAACCTTTTCCTTCCCACTCCGTCACACCGCGGCGCATCTCATTCATAATTGCCTGCTCAACCCCATCCTTCTTTGTAAAGATCATCACACTGAGACTAATGTTCTGCACATGCACCCGGTCACACGTCATTGCCATCACGGTCGCATAGATCAACGAGTAAACTGTAATTTCTATATCAAATATCATAAAACAGATTCCATACACGAAAATATTCATAAGAATACTTACTTTTCCACACTGAATGACGGGTATTTCTTCGCACATACCATTCCTAGTGTATCCTGGCCTCCTCCGGAGCTTCCCCTCTCAGGATCATTCCTGTTCCGACACCAGCAACAAGCCCTCCGATAATACACGCCGTCAAATAGTCTTCAATGATCGGTGTATTGGGAATCGGAATAAATGTCATAAACAACGTCTCAATTGTTGTCGTGTAGACAGACAACCAGAAAAATCCCCTTCCAAGTACTTTCCATGCCATGAAAAACAACGGTACATTTAATAACCAGAAAATAATACCGTCAAGATTGATCCCGCTAAGCGCGGCAATCTTCAGATAGTCTACAAGAAATGTACGGATCAACTGAGCAATACCTAAGAAAGTTCCATTATATAAATGCAGCGGTAAAATAATAATATTAACGCCCGCAGCAAACAGAAGACTTCCAAATGTTGCCCAGAGAAGACGTACAGCCATTTTCTTGTTCTTCAATTTCTCCATTCCTTTTTTCCTCCTAACGTACTCTTAGAGCGTGCCGGGAAGTGCTCTGACGAACTCCTCTCTGACACGCTCTAAGTTATTTTATCATTTCCAGGAACGATTGCCAACTCCTATTTGCTATTCTTTTCAGATTCTATTACGATTCCTTCTCCCGCTCCGATTCCTGCAGGCACGCTTTGATTGCTTCATTGAGCGATAACATCTTCTCATCAAGCGCCGAGACCATATCCGCACATTCTCTTAAGTCTCTGCTGATATATTCCGGTGCGTTCCCTTCAAATTTGTAATAAATCTTATGCTCAAGACTTGCCCAAAAATCCATCGCAATCGTACGGAATCTGAATCTCAACCTTCGTATCGACAACACTGTCCGATAAAAAAAATCGGTACAGAAACAAGCATATGATAACTCTTATATCCGCTCTCCTTCGGATTCTTGATATAGTCCTTGATCGACAGCACTTTCAAATCGCTTTGATTCCCGATCATACCTGCCAGCCGATAAATATCTGATGTAAAAGAGCAGATCAATCTGACCCCCGCAATGTCATTGACATACTTAACCATATTTTCAATGGATGTCTCATGTCCATAGCGCTTCAACTTCTTTACAATACTCTCCGGCGACTTGATTCTAGATTTAATATGCTCAATTGGATTATACTTGTGTACATGCTGAAACTCATCATTTAATATTTCCAGTTTCGTTCCTACTTCTTTCATTGCGGCATTGTACAAAAACATGACAGTCTTCCAACTATCCACATCCTCGTAATTTTTTACCACTGTTCTCATCACGTTCCTTCTCTCCTTGTATCCGAAAAATCATTTGATACAATTATTATAACATAGGATGATTTAATTGTCTTAAATTTCACAATTTTTTAATATTCTTTATACTTTTTCGTATGTTGTCCCATTTTCTCCATAGAAGAAAGATAAGCACACCCTGTCCTTTTCTTTACTCCTCAATAATATGAATTTCCAGATAGTCAAAGTCGATGGAATCCACAAAATTATCCTGATAAAATCTTGCCTTGTCATGTCTCTGAAATTCACTGATTGTATGATTCAGCCAAATTGGTTTACTCAGATCAAATTCGTAACAGATTTCATCTAATGCACGGAAAATTTTATGTGTCCTCGCATCTTCCTCCTCAATACAGATGACCGTATCGCGTACCATCCGGTTGTCTTTAAATATCTTTCCCCATAATCGAAACATCTCTTTCATCTCCTGCCATCAAAAACTGTTATAGTATCTGGATCTGACACATCTGCATCGTAGACAGCGCCGCCTCGTGGCTCTCTGGAGTTACTCCTGCACAGCAGCTTCGATCCACAACAATGTCTGTCTCTGGAAGACGTGCTTTTAGAAGAAGTGCATTTGACACAACACAAATATCTGTGCAGAGACCGACAAGCTCAATGGATTCATACCCTTGCTCGGCAACATAATCAGCCAGAGCAATGCTTCCAAAAGTTTCCTTGTCAAAAATTCTGTCAGCATAAGGCTTCAGGCAGTCTATGATCTCCCAGCCTTCTGTTTCTTTGACACAGTGGATAACCGGAAGCGACTTCCCCTCTTTTGTCTGAAGGTAATCTTCTCCGTGGGTATCTCTTGTGAAAAGAAGTTCTGTCCCCATTTCCCGGGCAGCTTTTACTTTCTTCTCCACTGCTTCTACGATTTCCTGTGCCTCCTTTGTTCCAAGACTTCCATCTACAAAATCATTTTGCATATCCACAACGATCAGTGCCTTTTTCATATTCATTCCTCATTTCAATTTTTTATTTTTCTCAGCCATTTTTCTTCCCTTTTATTTTGAGATAAACCGCTGAAAAATACAAGCCTTTTCTAATGGAAACAACAAATTTTGTACATACCTAAAAACAGAGAGGCTTTTTACACCTCTCTTCCAGTTTTTCTATTCGTTACGTATTGCCGCAAGCGGACTTAACCTCATAGCACGCAGCGCCGGGAAATATCCTGCTGCCATCCCGACCAAAATTGCAAATCCAAGGGAAGCCAGAATAAGCCAAATTGGAATATATGAAATGTCTCCTTCAAATCCCATCGCACTTCCCATGCTTCCGGCAATTGTATTGATTCCAAATGACAGAAGCATACTCAAAATATTTCCAATCACACCTCCCAAAAGTCCGATGAAACCTGCCTCGATCAGAAACATCTGTTTGATATTTTTCAGACTGCACCCAAGTACTTTGATGACACCGATCTCCTTAGTCCTCTCATAGATGGACATCATCATCGTATTGGCAATTCCAATTGCTGCTACAAGAAGTGATACTGCACCAATTCCTCCAAGTACAGCCTGAATGATCGCAAACTGACTCTGCATGCTTTTTAAATATTCTGCATTGCTGTTCGCGGTGTATCCCATTTCTCGAATTTTGGCTGACACTTCCTCTACATAGTCAATATCATCTACCTGCACACAGGCGGACGAATATACAAATTCCTTATATGGCTTTCCAGATTTTGTCGTCGGCTGCCCGGGAATCGGCTTCGTTCCATACTCTTTTTTCAGAGAAGCAATCAGCGTATCCAGATCACAATATACATAATAAGAATGTGAATTATAGGTGTTTAAGTCTCCCTTCACCATCCCACTGGCATGGACAACATATTTTTTTGGCGCTTTTGCGCTTGCCTGGTTTCCTCCCTGCCCTTCATTCTTGCCAAGTGACTGTTCCAAAGAACTTGTTCCATTCTGTTTGGAAGCCAAATATGCATCCGAATCTAAGATTAAGAACAAAGAATCCTTCATGTAATCGATTTCTGGCAGTTTTCCGGTTTCCCAATACCCTTTTCCTGTATTTTTTCATAAAGCATCTCAGGAATCAAATTACCGATGATCAGCTCCAAATTGGATGTCTTTGTCTCTGGAAGACGACTCCCCTCTATCAGTGGAATATTTTGCTCCTCCAATGCTTCCGGACGCATTCCTCTCAAATCAATGTATCCCTCATAATTCCCTTTGAGAATCATCGCTGACATTGACAACACCGGAGACGCCATTTTCACATGTTCTATCTTACTCAACTCTTTGATGGCCTCACTGTAATGTATTTTTCCGACTCCTGATCCTGATGCATCATATCACTGCTGATGATGACACCGCCTCCCCCATTATTCTTCCCAGTGACATCAATATTTGTAATCCCACCAGATTCCTCCACTTGCTTATACATGGATTTCTGCATGCCAAGTCCGAGTGAAATCATCACGACAATGGAAGCTGTACCGATCACCACACCGAGAACAGTCAGAAAAGTCCTGAGTTTTCTGCGCTTTAAATTTCCACTACTCATCCTCAGTAAGTCTATCAAACTCATCTGCCAAGCTCTCCTCCTCTTCTTGAAGCTTTCTTTGTTTTTTCTTCTTTACGATGATAATCGCAGCAATCCCTCCCGCAAGTATTACTACTGCAATCCCAACTGGCAGAATCGGAAATCCTTTCTTTTCCGGCTCTGTTTCAGGGCTAAATACCATTCCTGCATCTTCCTGTTTTGGAGTCACAAGAAGCTGAAATTCCTGTTCTGTCGAGTATGAGGCTCCTGCTTCGTCTTCATAAGTCACAATCATCTTCATTCTGCCATCTCCGGTCGTCTCTTTCTCCCCAGTTACCATTCCATCAATAGCGGCAGAAGATCCTGATTCCACATGACCTACAAATACTTCTTTTCCTTTGATTCCTTCCCCCTCAAATTTCGCCTTTACATTATAAAGTTTGGTACGTCCAAGATTATAGATATTGCACATAATATTCGCTTCATCACCGACTGCGATTTCCGGCGAGCTGACTTCCACCTCACTGAACTCAAATCTCGCCGCCTGCTTGATCGGAATTGCAAGCGCCGCATGTCCCTCATACTGTGTTGCATTGCCATCCTGATATTTCATGGACAATTCAATACTGTATGGCTTTTGAAGCAAATCTGCCCGTGCATTCAGAGCAATCGCAATATCTTTCGTCCCTCCTGCCGGAATATGATCCAAATAGACAGAGCTGGATCCGGAAACTGGAAGAAATGCCGGGGCCTGCTCCGCTTGACTCCGCGCCTTCCGCCTGAGCATTGAATTCAAAGAGCATATTGGGAAACAGCCGTATCCTGAGAGGTATTCTGTAAATGTACAATCAGATTAAAGTTACTTCCCGCAGGAATCTCTGCCGGATCTGTATTAAATCCGGACACGATAACACGTGGCACTCCTGTCTTTGTCTCACCTCCACCAGATACAACCTCTCCTCCATTATATACTCCGCCTGCATCGTACGGATAAGAAACGGATCCATTTTGTTCCCCACTTCCCTGGTCTTGCTGGTCAGGCTTTTGCTGCCCTGGATCTTGCTGATTCTGGTTTTCCTCTTTGACATCCGTTTTCAAAAAAACACTTTGTTCCGAAATCGTACCTTCCGCACATGTCAGATCAAATTTCAATTTGTAGTAGCGAGATACTACATCCTGCCGTGCAGTAAATGCATAAGATACTGCCTTTGTCTCTCCAGGTGCGATTGCATCCACTGTCTGTGTATAATTTTTGTTTTCAATCTCAAACGGCCACGCGTCTGTATTTGCTTTTACTCTCGGAGTCACGTTGACACAAGTCAACGGTGTATTTCCTGTGTTTGTGAAATTTAATAATAAATTTTTTGTCTCCCCCGCCCGGTAGAGAAGGACATCGCTTTCATTTCCTTCAATCTGGGATGTCATCTCCAGACCAATCTGCGTTTGTCCCTCTTCCGTTGTCATCATTTCCTTTTCTGTATTCAGTTCCTTTGCATACACTTCCGCAGGCAACACCATTGCTGCACAGAGAAGGAATGCTGCCCATCTCTTTTTGCTTCTCATTGCTTTCTTTCCTTTCCACTCTCTTCTGATTTTTCTTTCCCTTGTTCCCGATTATCAACGATCTTTACAATCTCCCCGTCAATAATATGGAACACTCTGTCTGCATACTCTGCAAGATGATTGTCATGCGTGACCATTACCAGTGTCTTCTTCTGCTCCTTAACTACTTTCTGCATCAAACGCATCACCTCTTCTGACGTATGCGAATCCAGATTTCCTGTCGGTTCATCTGCAAAAATAATCTTCGGATCCACTACAAGAGCTCTCGCTACTCCGACTCGCTGCTGCTGTCCGCCCGACATTTGATTCGGCAGATGCTTTTTATGCTTTTTCAAATTGACAAGATCAAGCATCTCATTAGCAATCTTCATCCGCTTACTTTTTGGCACCCCTCGGAAGCTCAGCGGCAATGCCACATTTTCTACTGCATTCATCGTCCCGATCAAATGGAAAGACTGAAATATAAAACCTACGTTCTCCCTGCGGAATTTTACAAGTCCATCTTCATTTAACTTTTCCATATGAACGCCATTGATAATCACCTCACCCTTGGTTGGTTTTTCAAGTCCTGCAAGCATATTTAACAGTGTTGACTTTCCCGAACCGGAAGTCCCGACGATTGCACAAAACTCTCCTTCATAGATACTAAAATTCACGCCATTTAATGCACGCACGATACTGTCTCCTACACGGTACAACTTAAACAAGTGTTTCGCCTCAATGATCTTCTTCACTTCACTGCTCCTTTCTCTACATCGGTCAAATCCATGCGTTTTTTCTTTCACTTCCACACCACATGACCAGACATCCATGCACTCCCATATCCTAATAATACTCTCAATTCTGTAAAAAAGAAAAAACATTACACTCACTTGAAATTATGATACCATATCATACAATATTTTTTATTTATAAATATTTAATAATTTCTTAATTTCATATCACGATTTTAATAGGTTTTCAGGCACTTTTGTTACTAACGTGTTACTAACGCGTTTAATATCTTCCTGTTTCAAAAAAGAGAGCCTGTTTCCAAGCTCTCTTGATAATATTTTTCAATTTTCATTGCCCCACTTTTTATACTCTTCCCAGTCTTTTTTATTGAGTATAATTTCAGAATAATAGAACTCCTTATTCGGTATGATTTTTGTAGTATTTTAATTTATTGCTCATATCTTATTATACCACAGATTACGGACTCTTCGGATTTCGTTTTCTGATTTTGTGGCATAAAAACGGAGTCACTGCTCCATAGTGATTCCTCATCTATTTTGCAGCAACTCCTATTTTCATTTTATATTTAGTTTTCCGGATTCATAATTTCTTCTGCAATATTTCTTGCATGATCTGAAATTCTCTCCATAGAAACGAGCGTATCTAAATAGAAGATACCCGTCTCTGCATTACACTGATTATTTGCAAGACGTTTGATATGTTTATTTCTCAAACGTACCTCCAGATCATCTGCAAGTGTTTCTTTCTCAATCACTTTCACTGCTTTCTCTGAACTCTTCTCAAAGAATGCCTCCTTTGCGTAAAGATAACTTTCCACACAGACGTCCATCATCTGTTTGATCTCTTCTGTCGCAATTTCTGAGAATTCTAGCTTTCTCTCGCGCATCGCCTCTGCGCACTCTGAAATGTTCTCACAGTAGTCACAGATCCGTTCCATATCTGATACGACTTGGAGTAAATGTGCCACATCTTGATGTTCCTTCTCACTGACCTGAAGCGCTGTGATCTTAATAGCATAATCTGTAATTCCTGCACTAAGCTTATCTACAACAGACTCTTTCTCCTTGATACTTTTTATCGTCTCTTCGCTCTTTGTAAAGAGCACTTCCTTAGATTCTTTCAATGTCTCTGCAACAATATTTCCCATTCTTACAATCTCTGTCACGGTAGACTGTAATGCAATACCTGGTGTCTGAAGCATTCTGTCATCCAGTAATACAACATCGTCTTCCTGTGTACACTCTTCTACACGGCCAAGTTTCTTTGCCAATGTGATAATCCAGTTGGATACCGGGAAAAGCAATACCGTTGTTCCGATATTAAAGATTGTATGAACAGTACTGATCTCTGTCTGGGTGATCAAATTTTCTCCCAGAGCCGGATTCATAACTGTAAAGAATATAATTGCCACAATACTGAAAATCACAGTACCGATTACATTGAACAGCAAATGCATCAATGCTGCTGTCTTTGCATTTCTCTTTGCTCCAACACTGGAAAGCATCGCTGTCACACATGTACCGATGTTCTGTCCCATAATGATATAAACTGCTGCACTCATCGGAACAAGTCCTGCTGCTGCAAGACTCTGAAGGATTCCGACAGATGCAGAAGAACTCTGGATCACAGCTGTCACAATTAGTTCCTGCAAGAATTCCAAGGAATGGATTCTTTCCAAGTGTCACAAAAATATTACAAAATGCTTCTGATTCTTTCAGTGGAGAAACTGCTCCTGACATTGTAGAAATACCGACAAATAAAATACCAAATCCAACAATGATACTTGAAATATCCTTTGCGGAACGTCTCTTTCCTGTCAGCATGATCACCACACCAATAATAATTGCGATTGGTGCCAAATTCGCCGGGCTTAACATCTTTGCCCATTCCACACTCGATACAAGCCATCCTGTGACAGTTGTACCAATGTTGGCTCCCATAATAACTCCCATTGCCTGTGTCAGGTTCATGATTCCTGCATTTACAAAACCAACAACCATAACAGTTGTAGCTGATGAACTCTGAATCACAGCCGTAATAAATGCTCCAAGCAATACCCCAAAAAACTTGTTCTTCGTCAAAACTTCGAGCAAAGATTTCATCTTATTGCCAGCAGCATTTTCCAGTCCCTGTGCCATAATCTGCATACCGTAGATGAACATTCCAAGCCCACCTACAAACGGAATAATAATGCCAGTGTAATCCATAGGCTTCCTCCTCATAACTAATACATTTTAAATTCACCTTTTTACCATAACATTATATTCGACAGAAAACAACATCTTTTTTACTATTTTTCTACTTTTTCATTTTCGGCTCAAACACAAGCGAACCAAGGTATCCAAATACAAGTGCCGCGGAAATTCCTGCAGCGCTCGCTGTAAATCCTCCGGTAAAAATGCCGATCAGACCATCCTTTCGGACTGCCTCTTTGACTCCTTTTCCATAACAGATTTCCAAATCCGAGCAGCGGAACACTTGCTCCCGCTTTTGCAAAAGAAACAATTGGCTGATAAATATTTAAAAATCCAAGTACCGCGCCAGAACACACGAGCAATACCATCACTCTCCCCGGCATTAATTTTGTCCGATCAAGTAAAATCTGCACAAGTGCACAGATCAATCCTCCCACCAAAAATGCTTTGACATAATCCACAATGTTTCCTCTCTTTCTCACACATTCCTAATTCATCAACAATGTTCCAGCACGATGCCATGTGCAATGCCCGGGACACTTTCCCCTTCATTGAAGCTGACCGTTGACATGAGTGCCCCTGTCGGTACAAACAACACACGTCTCCATTCTCCGCTCTCAATCTTTGGAAGAATATATGCTGCCAGTGTCACCGCCGCACATCCGCATCCACTTCCTCCTGCATGCGTGTCCTGCCTTTGCTGATCAA
>ENA-OQCW01000590-OQCW01000590.1-human-gut-metagenome-genome-assembly--contig:-NODE-590-length-19643-cov-3.403310_pt1 | contig 19643 bp, 21 predicted proteins | sample MGYA00242767_ERZ504593 | MGnify/ENA primary metagenome ERZ504593 (study PRJEB26092, sample SAMD00036307) | human gut metagenome | host: Homo sapiens | study: EMG produced TPA metagenomics assembly of... | reverse complement strand
TGCTATTTTTTCCCATAGTTCGTATCCTTTCTTTTTGTAATGATAATTTCATTATAAACATTTTATAAGTTGGAAGCAAGCAATAGTTGCTGACAAAGATAAAACGTGCTAGAATGTTTAAAGTAAGGGAAATTTGTAGTAGTTGGAGGACAGAAAAATTGATAAATGATAAAAAAGGTTTTATTCAGTGGTATGCAGGCAACCGGAAATTTGACATTAGGAAATTATCTGGGAGCGTTGAAAACCTGGGTAACATTAAGCGATGAATATGAATGTTTTTAATAGTGTTGTGGATATGCATTCTATTACTGTAAGGCAGGACCCGGCTACTCTTAGAAAAAGAGCAAGGGCTTTATTGACTTTATACATTGCAGCAGGACTTGATCCTAAGAAAAACTGTATTTATTATCAATCTCATGTAAGTGGACATGCAGAACTGGCATGGATTTTAAACTGCTTTACTTATATGGGTGAATTAAATCGTATGACACAGTTTAAGGATAAGTCTGCAAAACATGCAGATAACATTAATGCCGGATTGTTTACTTACCCGGTACTTATGGCTGCTGATATTTTATTGTATCAGGCGGATGTAGTTCCTGTAGGAATTGACCAGATGCAGCATCTGGAGCTGACAAGAGATATTGCTACTCGTTTAATAATATCTACGGAGATGTATTTACGATACCGGAAGCATATATCGGTAAAGTAGGAGCTAAAATTATGAGCTTACAGGAACCATCTAAGAAGATGTCGAAAATCAGATGAGAACCCAATGGAGCATTTATCTTATGGATGATCCGGATACAATTATGAGAAAATGTAAGCGCGCTGTAACAGATTCTGAGGCATGTATTGCTTATCGCGATGAACAGCCTGGAATTAAAAATCTGATAGATATTTATTGTGCATGTATGAATAAAACATCAGAGGAAAGCTGTAAAAGAATTTGATGGAAAAGGCTACGGTGAGCTGAAAATGGCAGTGGGAGAAGCTGTTGTAAGTGTATTAAAACCTTTACAGGATGAAGTAGCCAGACTGGAAAAAGAAAAAGCATACATTGATTCTATCATTAAAGAAAATGGAGAAAAGGCGCAGTATTTTGCAAATAAAACATTGAGAAAAGTACAGCGCAAAGTAGGATTTCCGGATAGAGTTCGTTAAGGAATAGGAGGTGTCTTTATGACTGTTGAAGAAGTAATTACAGTTTTGGCAATGCAGGAAGAAATTTTACAATTTAATCATTTTACTAACGAAGATGCATGGGCGCTGGGGAATTTACTGGTGGCAGAGGCAAAAAAACGAGGCTTAGATATAGCAGTAGAAATTCGTCTGAACAATGGTTATACTGTGTTTAAGTATGCAGGAAACGGCACAACCTTAAATAATGAAGAATGGATGAATAAAATGTTTGCATCTGTAAGACGGATGGAAAAAAGCACCATGCTTTTATACAGTGAACTAAAACGCAGTGAAGAAACCTTGGGAGAAATTGGACTTGATGAGAGGGAATACTCTTGTTTGGGCGGAGGATTTCCAATACGCGTGGAAGAAGTGGGAGTGATTGGAGTAATTATGGTTTCCCATCAGAGTCATTTTATCAATCATGATATTATTGTAAAAGCTGTAAGCAGATATCTTCACATTGATGAAGTACCACGAATTCGGGCATTATAAAAAATAAATTTATTTCAGGAGGAAAAATATATGCCTAAAAAAGCACCGGGAAGAACATTTTTAATGGTTGTAGGAATTTTTCTGATTATTGGAGGACTGTTTAATGCGATTTCCTGTATTATGAATTTTGCAGTGATGGGACAGGAAGAGTTTGCTCCGATTTTGGAACAGACTTTAGCGCAGACAGGAATTACCAAATCTACTTATCAGGTGAGTCTGGTATTAACTGCAATACAGGCTGTAATCGGTGTCGTAACAGGAATTATTGGAATTTTAAACAGCAACAAAATTGAAAAAGCATCTTTGTGTTATGTTTGCGGAATTGTTTTGATTGCGTATGCATTAATTTGCAATGCATATAGTGCTTTTAGTGGGGTGTTTAGCATTTTTTCAGTGATTTTTTCATTAATTTTGCCATTGTTGTATTTCTGGGGAGCATTAAAAAATCGTCAGGCATTACAGGATGGACAGGGAACAGTCTATAAAATGATTTAGAGTTAGATAGCAAGTGCGGGACAAAACGGAAGGGGTTCTGTTTTGTCCTGTTGTTATATAAAAAAGGATAATAAGAGGAGAGAGTATGGAACATTTAATTAAGGTAATGGATTTATGCAAAATTTATAATCCGGGTGAAAATGAAGTTAGGGCATTAGACCATGTAAACCTGGAAATTGACAGAGGTGAATTTGTTGCAATTATTGGGCAGTCCGGTTCAGGAAAATCGACTTTTATGAATATGTTAGGATGTTTGGATATTCCTACATCGGGGAAATATTATCTGAATGGTACAGATGTATCCACAATGTCTGATAATGAATTATCTCTAGTCAGAAATAAAGAAATTGGATTTATCTTTCAGGGATTTAACTTAATTCCCAACCTTACAGCAGTGGAAAATGTAGAGCTGCCGCTGATTTATAGAGGAATTGACAAGAAAGAGAGAAGAAAACTGGCAACAGAGGCATTGGAAATGGTAGGGTTAAGTCACAGAATACATCATAAACCATCTGAGATGTCAGGAGGACAGCAGCAGCGTGTGGCTATTGCCAGAGCCATAGCAGCGAAGCCGCCGGTTATTTTGGCAGACGAGCCTACTGGAAATCTGGACTCTGCTTCCAGCAAGGAGATTTTAAATATTTTGAAAAATCTTCACAAGGACGGCAGAACCGTTATTTTGATTACCCATGATGACGGAATTGCAGCCAGAGCAAAACGTGTGGTAAGAATTATGGATGGAAAAATAGAAACAGACAGAATAAATCCGGAATATGAAAAAGTGGAGGAAGTACATGAAGACAAAGACTCTGAAGAATAAAAATACGGTTATGTTGATTACTCTTGGAATTGTGGCAGTTGTATTGGTTCTTCTGGCAATTATCGGGAATATGCGAAAGGGAGGAAAAGGCACAGAACCTGTTGTAGAGGTCATTTCAGTAGAAAAGGGAGACGTTCGTCAGGAAATCGAAGCATCCGGCAATGTGGAGAGTGAATGGAAAAAAACATTTTATTCTCCAGTAAATGCGACCATTGAAAACATGACAGTGGAGGCCGGTGACAGCGTAGAAGCGGGACAGAAGCTGATTGCATTTAATGTGGATAATTTAGAGGCAGACAATCAGAAGGCAGAGCTTACAGCCAGAACAGGCAAATTAGAGCTGGAGGATGCACAGGAACAGGCAAATCAGGCGGCTTCTAAGGTTGCAGAAGCAAAAGCAGATATTCCGAAATTAGAAAAACAAATTGAAAATAAGAAGAATAAACTTTCTGATTTAAGACAGCAGATTGCAGAAACACAGAAAAATGCACAGGCACAGGTGCAGGAAGAGGTAGAAAGTGCATATCAGGCAGCCGTGCTGGCAGCAGAAACAAAGTATCAGGAAGAAATGGATACTTATAATAACGTTACAAAACCGGAATATGATAAGGAACTGGAAGCTTTAAAACAGAAAATCAATGAGGGAAAAGGAACGGAAACAGATAAAGAAGACTATCGTCATTTGTTAGATAATCCTCCGAAGGTTCCGGAATTAGAAGAAGTAAATCCTGCTGATTTTCAAATGACAGGTACGGGAATGGCAGATACTTCTGCATTGGAAGCGGAAATGGAGAATGTATCCTCAGAATTAGCTGCCCTTCAGTCTGAGCTGGCATCGAAAGAAGCTTTAGCGCAATCTGAAACAACAGGTCTTACAGATGCAGCAAAGGAAAAAATCAGAATTTCCAATAACTTGACAGAGCTTGAAACGAAAAATCTTCAGGAGCTTTTAGAAGAAGGAAGAAAAGGAATTGAAGCAGAATTTTCCGGTGTTATTTCTGACACTAAGGTAAGTCAGGGAGCTACCGTAACACAGGGAATGGAGCTTTTTACGATTCAGAGTATGGATGATGTGTGCGTGGATGCCAGCATTTCAAAATATGATTTTGATAAAGTAAAAGAAGGACAGAAAGGCTACGGTAAAAATTAGGAGATAAAAAAATACAACGGAACCATAGAGAAGGTAAACCGCATCGCAGTTCCAAATGAAAAGGGAGCTCCAACTATCGGAGTTGTGGTACATATTGATAATCCAGATGACGGTATTTTCATTGGTGTAGAAGCGAAGGTAAGTATTCAGGCGGCAGAGGTAAAGAACGTTCCGATTTTGCCGGTGGAGGCAGTCAACATCGGAAAAGACGGTTCTTTCTGCTATGTAGTGGAAGATGGAGTGATTAAGAAAAAAGAGATTGAAACAGGCGTGACTTCAGACGCTTTTGTGGAAATTAAAAGTGGTTTAAAGGACGGAGAACAGGTTCTTACCGATATCGGAAACCACAGTGAAGGAGATAAAGTAAAAGCGCAGGAAGCTAAGACTGACAAGTAAGAGAAAGGACGGAACTATGGGAAATATAATTGAATATGTCAAAAATGGCAATTCAGAATATTATTGCCAATAAAGGACGCTCCTTTCTTACTATGTTGGGAATTATTATAGGTATTGCCTCTGTCATTGCCATTGTATCCATTGGTGAGGGAACAAAAAATCAGATGAACAGCGAAATTGATGCGGCAGGCGGAGGGCAGATTTTTATCTATTGCAGTGATGATGCCATAACAGAGGAAGAATATATGACTGCAGAAGATATGGAAGCCATTCGTGAAATCCAAGGAGTAGAAGGTGTTTCCAGCAGCTTCAGCATTATGGGGGAAACAGTAACAGGAAAGGGAGATTTTTCTGCTACGGTAACTTTGGAAACGCAGGATGCGCCTATTGTCAATAATCTCGCCATAAAGAGAGGAGCTTATTTTACAGAGGCAGATGTGGCGGAAGGTCGAAATGTATGTGTGATTTCCGATACAGATGCAAAGCGTCTTTTTGGTTCAGACGATGTTATCGGTATGGATATTGATGTGCAGTGTTATGATTTGACAAAAAGCTTTCGCATTGTAGGTGTTACTACACAGAAAGAAAACGGAACTTTTGTAAGCTATACCTATGAGGGAATGCCGGTGACGCTTTCTGTTCCTTATACTGCGGCAGCAGATTTTGTGGGAGATACAGCAGATGAGTTTACCAGTATGGTTGTACAGGCAGATAAAAAAATGGACTCTCAGGCAATCTCAAAAGAAGTGATTAGAACATTGGAAAAGAGGCATCAGTCAGCAGGAGAGGACTATTATCAGCTTCAGAGCTTTCAGGATGTTATGAAAATGATGAATGATATGCTCGGTATGGTAACGGCATTTATTTCCTTTGTAGCGGGAATTTCTCTGCTGGTAGGCGGTATCGGGGTTATGAATATTATGCTGGTATCTGTAACAGAGCGAACAAGGGAAATTGGTATTCGAAAAGCGCTGGGAGCAAAGACGTCTTCCATTATGATGCAGTTTCTGGCGGAGTCCGCAATCCTTACGGTGATTGGTGGAATTATTGGAATTATTTTGGGAATTGCAGGCGGATATGGAATTTGCTCTATTATAAGCTCTGTGCAGGGGATGACGATTACTCCGGGAGTTAATGCTGTTACGATTATTGCTGCCACTTTATTTTCCTGTGCGGTAGGTATTTTCTTTGGAATTTATCCGGCGAAGAAAGCAGCAGCATTAAGTCCTATTGAAGCATTGCGAAGAAATTAAAAGAGGTCTGCCATATCTTTTGGGAGAGGAGCTGAAAAGCTCATAGGTTTCTCCGTAATGGGATGTACAAAGTTTAAGCGATAAGAATGGAGAGCAACACGTTGAATTTTAGAAAAATCAGGATTGTAGAGATAATCTCCTAAAAGAGGATTTCCTATATATTTTGCGTGAACACGAATTTGATGTGTTCGCCCTGTTTCCAGAGAGAGCTTTAGAAGAGAATAATCTTCTTTTGAAGCTACAGTTTGATAATGCGTGACAGCTCGTTCTCCATTTATAAAATCTACACAGCGCTCAATGGCAGAATTTTCTTTTCGTGCTATGGGCGCTGTAATGGTATCTGTCTCTTTTTCAGGGATGCCGGATACTACAGCCAGATATGTTCTGTGAATTTCTCTTTTTTCATTTGGTTGGAAAGAATAGATGCACTTAGCGCATTTTTGGCAATAATAAGAAGACCGGTGGTATCTCTGTCGAGTCGGTTGATACAGCGAAATACAAAGGATTTTCCCTGCATTTTATAGTAATAAGCAATTCCATTTGCCAGAGTATTGTCGTAATTATTAATAGAAGGATGAACAGGCATATCTGCAGGTTTATTTATCAGCAAAATATCTTCATCTTCATACACAATATTGAGAGGAAGAGGAACAGGAATAATATTTTCAGAAGGAGCTTCTTCTAATAGATGGATGGTAAGTATATCATTTATTTTTAGTTGAGTGCGGACATAAGCCCATTCACTGTTTACCAGAATTCCTTGATGTGTTTTTTTAATTGTATGATGATTTGTCTGGAAAATCCCTTGTTTTTAAGAAATTCTCCCACTGTGCAGGGGATATTTTCCTGTTTTATAGTATATTCAAAAATACGATTCATAAAAAATACTCCTTAAAAAGAGGGGATGTGGCATATTGCTGCATCCCCTTTTGTGTTTCATAGAAAAGATTGTTTTTATTTTGATTTTACTTTATTCCACAATTCATTATAATAACTGTCTACGTCATCTCCAAGAAATTGGAAAGTTTCGCAATTTGTTAAATCTTCCGGTTCTGGGAACAGAATTTTACTGTTTCGAATATCTTCGTCTTCAATCATTTCTCTGGCCTTTAGATTTGGAGTAGAGTAGGTAAGATATTCAAAATTCATTAATGCAATTTCCGGACGGCACATAAAGTTTATAAACTTTTCAGCGTTTTCTTTGTTTTTTGAATTTTTTGGAATTACCCAAGAGTCAATCCACACATTGGAGCCTTCCTTTGGAATGACATATTCCAAATCAGGATTTTCACGTTTGGTATATCCTGCTTCGCCAGAATAAATCACGCCCAGAGCCGCTTCATTTCCAATCATTTTATCCCTTACCTGGTCTACGACATAAGCTTGTACCAGAGGTTTTTGCTCAATTAAATCTTCGGTAGCTGCTGCAAGTTGATCTACTTCTGTGGCATTGATGGAATAGCCCAGACGTTTTAAAGCTACAGCAAAGGCATCTCGTACAGAATCTTGCATGAGAATGCTATCTTTGTATTTAGGGTCCCATAAAATATTCCAACTGTCTACAGGTTCTTTTACCATGGACTTATTATATAAAATACCTACAGTACCTACACAATAAGGAACAGAGTATTTGTTTTCAGGATCAAAGCTTTTAGATTGCTCCATATAAGTAGAATCCATGTTTTTGATATTGGGAATATTATTCCAGTTGATTTCTGCCAGCAAATCATTTTCAATCATGCGTTGAATCATGTAATCAGATGGACAGACCACATCATAAGCAATTGCCTGCGACAGGATTTTAGGATACATAATTTCATTTGTTTCATATTCTTCATAAGTAACGGAAATTTCCTGTTTCTTTTTCAAAGAGTTCAATCGTTTTTGGATCTAAATATTCTCCCCAGTTATAAACAATAACCTTTTCACCGGAATTGTTTTTTAATGTGTTGAAGTTATAGAAAATTCCTCCAAAAACTAACGCTATAATTAAAACAGCAGGAACAGCAAAACGGAAGGTTTTCTGCAGAGCTGTTTTTTGAGAAGTCTTTTTCACATCCTTTGATTCTTTCGGACTGGCATTTACGCAAATCATAAGTACAAGAACACTGACAAAGAGGAGTGTGGAAAGTGCATACATTTCCGGTCGAATTCCTTTTCGTACCTCGGCATAAATTTTTGTGGATAGAGTATCTACGCCAGGACCTTTTGTAAAGTGTGTAATAATGAAATCATCTAAGGACATAGTAAAAGCCATAAGAAAACCAGACACCACTCCAGGCCATATTTCAGGAAAAACAACTTTAAAAAATGCATAGATTGGTCCGGCTCCTAAGTCTTGAGCTGCTTCATAAGTGCTTTTGTTTGTCTGTTTTAATTTTGGCATAACGCTTAAAATAACATAAGGAATGCAAAAAGTAATATGAGCCAGTAAAATTGTGGAAAACCCAAGAGTGACTCTACAGGCAATAAATAAAAGCATCAGTGAAATACCGGTTACAATTTCAGAATTTAAGATAGGAATGTTCGTAATTCCCATCATAATTGTTTTGCTTTTAGATTTCATGGCATTGATGCCGATAGAGGCAGCAGTACCGATAATAGTTGCAAGAATGGCAGAAACAAGCGCAATCAAAAGTGTGTTGTAAAGAGCTGCCATAATTGCTTTATCCTGAAAAAGGGAGGAGTACCAGTGCAAAGTAAAAAGCCACCCCATTTTGCTCGAGATTTTGAAGCGTTAAATGAAAGTACAATTAAAGTTACAATGGGGCATACATAAGGAAAAGGATAAGCCCAAGATAAATATTTCTCGCAGTCTTTTTCATTAGAATAACCCTCCTTGTCCGTTTTTATCGTATTTTCCTGTTAAAATCATGCTGATTAAAATAAAAATCATTAATACAAGAGAAAGACCGCTTCCTACGTGCCAGTTGCTTCCCTGCTGAAATTGTCTGTCGATGACATTTCCAATAAGGAGAATTTTACTTCCGCCCAAGAGATCAGAGATAACGAAAGTAGTGAGAGCCGGTACAAAGACCATGGTAATTCCACTGATAACTCCTGGCAGACTTAAAGGAAAGATAATCTTTCGAAAAGTATAAAAAGAAGTAGCTCCTAAATCTCTGGCAGCGAAAATAACATCCCTGTCAATTTTACAAAGTGCATTGTAAAGAGGCAGTACCATGAAAGGCAGAAAGTTATAGACCATACCTAACACAATAGCAGCAGGAGTGTTAATCAGCTGTAAAGGAGGAATATGAAAAAAACCGAGAATTTGATTGATTACACCGATTTTTTTCCAGTAAGGTCTGCCATGCAATAGTACGAAGCAAAAAATTCATCCACATAGGAAGAATAAAAAGCAACACAATGAAACTGGTTTGATTAATTTTCATGTTAGAGAGCATCATTGCCAGAGGATACGCTAATACCAGGCAAATAATAGTGCTGATAATGGATAAAATCAGAGAAAGACAGAGCGCTTTGAAGTTTTCCACTGTTCCGATTGCCAAAACATTTTCAAAGGTAAATTGTCCTTCGTTATTAGTAAAGCCATAAAATAAAATCATGGCAAGAGGAATTAAAATAAAGGATATGGACCATAAAAGGTATGGACCGGATAATAATTTCTTTTTATTCATTGACGCCAATTGCCTCCTCATCTTCTGACTCCGGCTTGTTCATAATCTGGATATCAAAAGGATTTATATGAATCCCTACTTTTTGTCCTACAGGGAACATATCTGTGCTGTGTACCAGCCATTCAAAGCCGTTTGCTTCTACTTCCATTTCGTAATGTACACCCTTGAAAATAAGATGAGTAACAACACCTTGTATAGTACCTTCTTCAGGTGGGAGCAAATCCACATCCTCTGGTCGAATTACCACATCAACAGGCTTGTTTTTTCCGAATCCTATATCTACACAAGGGAATTTTGCTCCTAGAATTTCTACCAATTTATCTTCCAGCATAATACCAGAAATGATATTGCTTTCACCGATAAAATCAGCAACAAAAGCATTTTGAGGTTCATTGTAAATATCCTCTGGTGAACCCATCTGCTGAATGTAGCCCTGATTCATAACCACAATGGTATCAGACATGGTAAGGGCTTCTTCTTGATCATGGGTAACATAGATAAAGGTAATACCTAGTTCATTTTTTAATCGAATAAGTTCATATTGCATGTCCTGACGGAGTTTTAAATCCAGCGCGCCTAGGGGTTCATCAAGCAGCAAAAGCCGAGGTTCATTTACAATAGCTCGTGCAATAGCAACACGTTGTTGCTGACCACCGCTTAAAGAGTCGGGTAGACGATTTTCATAACCATCAAGATTTACCAGTTTTAAAGCGTATCTTACCTTGTCTTTAATATAAGAAGCACTTTTTCCGGAAATTTTCAGCCCAAAAGCAATATTTTCTTCGATATTCATGTGAGAAAACAGTGCATATTTTTGGAAAACAGTATTGAGGTTTCGCTTGTTCGGAGGAAGGTTTGTAATATTCTGACCGTCAAAAATAACCTGACCACTGTCAGGAGCTTCGAAGCCTCCTAAAATACGAAGTGTTGTTGTTTTTCCGCAACCGCTGGGACCTAAAAGTGTGAGAAATTCATTTTCTCGTATGGATAGATTTAATTTATCTAAAATTAACTGATCACCAAAGCTTTTTGATATATCTGTTAAAGTGACTAAATTGTGACTCATTGTACTCCTCCTCTGTAAAAACAATATTTTAAGCTAGAAAAATCCATTCTGAAAATTATTATACTAAATGAAAAATACATGTCAATATGTAAAAACTTCAAAGTTACATTGTATTAAAAAAACTTTGTGGTAGAATATTTTGATATCTTAGAAAAGTATCATCTATTATGTAGTGAGACAAATAAAAATGGGAGGGTATTGAATAGATGAAAGAAAAGTATGTAGCGTATGTCGGAACATATACCCATGGAAGTAGTATTGGAATTCATTTGTATGATGTAAATGTGGAAGAAGGAACACTTTCCGAAAGAAAAGTAGTTCCGGTAAATAATTCATCCCATCTGGCAAAGTCCTTAAATGGAAAATATCTTTATTCCATTGCAGATGAAGGAGTGGCAGTATTTGCAATAGAAGCGGATGGAGATTTGACATTTATTAACAAAATTGATATTAATGGAATGAGAGGCTGCCATTTGTCCACAGATGAAGAAGGAAAATATCTTTTTGTAGCAGGCTATCATGATGGAAAGGTAACAGTGGTGCATACACATCGTGACGGACGATTGGGAAGCGTAGTAGATGGTGTATTTCATAAAGGGCTGGGAAGTGTAGGAGAGAGAAATTTTCGCCCTCATGTAAGCTGTGTGCGTCCTACACCGGACAATAAATATTTATGTGCAGTAGATAATGGAATTGACCAGATTAAAATTTACAGAGTAAACGGAAGAACAAAACGTCTGGAACTGGTGGATATTTTAAGATGCCACAGGGAATCAGGACCTAAAAAAATAAAATTCAGTAAAGATGGAAAATTTGCATATTTGATTTATGAACTGAATAATACCATTCAGGTATACAGCTATGACGGAAGCGGCAAAAACCCTGTTTTTGAATTGCTACAGACAGAAAGTACATTGGCTTCTCACGATGATGAAACTCATGATGCAACTTCCGGTCTTTGTATGTCACCGGATGGTAAATATGTTTTTTTGCTCAACAGCAGGAGAAGATACGGTTGCCATGTATAAGAGAGATGAACAGACCGGTCTTTTAGAAAAACAATGTATTTTGCCAATCAGTGGAAATTATCCGAAGGATTTGGCAATTTTCCCAGACGGAAAACATTTGGCAGTAGTAAATCATGAGTCAAATTCTATTACTACATTTGCTATTGATTATGAGAAAAAATTGCTGATAATGAAAGGGAAACCTATGAAAGTAGAAACACCAAACAGCATTGTTTTCTCTAAATGTCAAGAATAAACAAATTTAAGAAAAAAGGAAGTGCAAAATTATGGAAAGCGGGCCTTACCCCGGGGATATTAAAAACAGAATAAAAAAGAAATCCATATTCCTGCGGGCAGGCCTCCTTTCATGTTCTGCCTTATGGGATATGAAGGGAGAAACCATGATTAGAATATTTAAAACAATTGATGGAAAAATTCATCAGGTAGAAGAAGCCAGTGAAGGCTGCTGGCTTGCACTTACCGATCCTACGGCAACGGAAATTTTTGAGGTTGCAAGGAAGTACCATATTGAAGTAGATGACTTGAGAGCGCCTTTGGATGAGGAAGAACGTTCACGTATTGAGGTGGAAGATGATTACACTTTGATTATTGTGGATACTCCAATTTTGGAGGAAAGGGGAGAGAAGGACTGGTACGGCACCATTCCTTTATCAATTATTGTAACAGATGAGATTATTATTACGGTATGTCTGGAAGATACCTCAGTTCTGGGGCGCTTTATGGATGGACGTGTCCGTAATTTTTATACGTATATGAAAACTAGATTTATTCTTCAGATTTTGTATAAAAATGCAAGTATGTTCCTGCATTATCTGCGTATTATAGATAAGAAAAGTGAAGAAGTAGAAGAAAAGCTTCAGGAGTCTACAAAAAATAAAGAACTGATTGAACTTCTGGAACTGGAAAAATCGCTGGTTTACTTTACTACCTCATTGAGATCGAATGAAATGGTGCTGGAAAAGCTTTTAAAAGTAGAGCGTATTAAGCAATATCCGGATGATACGGATTTGCTGGAAGATGTTATTATAGAGAATAAGCAGGCCATTGAGATGGCAAATGTATATAGTGGGATTTTAAGTGGAATGACAGAGGCATTTGCTTCTATTGTATCAAATAATTTGAATATTGTTATGAAATTTTTGGCAACAGTTACGATTGTTATGTCAATTCCTACGATGATTTTTAGTGCTTATGGAATGAATGTAAACCTCAAGGGGATGCCTTTTGCATCTCATCCGGAGGGATTTGTTATTGTAATTATACTTTCACTGCTTTTAAGTCTGATAGTGGCATTTATCTTTTCCAAAAAGAATTTATTTTAATAAGCAGTTGCTAAAGGAGACATTATGAATTTTTTAAACAAAATGGAACGGAAGTATGGAAGATATGCCATACACAATTTGACAAAGTATATGATAGGGTGCTATGCCATAGGATATATTTTGTTGTATATTGGGCAGGCATTTGGCGGAAACTTTTTCCAGTATCTGCTTTTAAGTCCTTATCATATTATGCATGGACAGATATGGAGAATTGTTTCATGGATTTTAATACCGCCGTCAAGCTCTAATATTATTTTTGTGCTGATTATGCTGTCCTTTTATTATTATCTGGGAACATCGCTGGAGCGAACCTGGGGAGCATTTCGCTATAATGTTTATATTTTAGGTGGAATGCTTTGTACAGTAATTGGTGCATTTGTTCTGTATCTCCTTAGAGAACCAAATGAAATGTATTCCTTGATTAACGGAATGAGTTTTTCAACTTATTATATTAACTTGTCTATTTTCCTTGCTTTTGCCATGAATTATCCAGATATGGAAGTGCTGTTTATGATGATTATTCCTATTAAAATAAAGTATCTGGCACTTTTAGATGTGGCGTATCTGGTTTACGATATGATTAGAGGTGGATGGGGTACACGTACTGTAATCATTGCATCACTTTTGAATTTTATTATTTACTTTTTAATGACAAGAAATTATAGGAGAATATCTCCTCAGGAAATTCACAGAAAACAACAGTTTAAAAAGGCTGTTCATCCGCAGATGACACCGGGAGGAACCAGACATAAATGTGCAGTATGCGGGACGGACAGAAAAAGACGGAGAACATTTGGAGTTTCGCTATTGTTCAAAGTGTAATGGAAATTATGAATACTGTCAGGATCATCTGTTTACTCATCAGCATATAAAATAGGAGGATTACTTGCATGCGTAAGACAAAAATTGTTTGTACTATGGGACCAAATACGGATAATAAGGACATTATGGAGGCTCTGGTTAAAAAAATGGGATGAATGTAGCCCGTTTTAACTTTTCGCATGGAGATTACGAAGAACAGCGCAATCGTATGGATTTATTAAAACGTGTCAGAGAAGAACAGGGAAAACCTGTTGCAATTCTTCTTGATACAAAAGGACCGGAAATTCGTACTGGCGTTTTGGAAAACGGAAAAAAAGTAATGTTGTCAGAAGGGGCAGATTTTACTTTATATACAAAAGAGATTGTAGGAAATGCTTCCGGCTGTTCCATTACCTATGCAGGGCTTACAGAAGATGTAGAGCCGGGAAATCGTATTTTAATTGATGACGGTTTAATCGAATTGGAAGTAAAAGAAGTAGCGGATGATGCTATTCATTGCCGTGTGGTAAATGGAGGAGAACTGGGAGAAAAGAAAGGAATTAACGTTCCAAATGTAAAAGTAAAGCTGCCTGTTGTTACGGAAAAAGATAAAGCAGACATTATCTTTGGTATTGAACAAAAAATAGATTTTATTGCAGCTTCTTTTATCAGAAATGCAGAAGGTGTGAAGGAAATCCGTAAAATCCTTAAAGAACATCATGCCGAAGAAATTGCAATTATTGCTAAGATTGAGAATGCAGAAGGTCTGGAAAATATTGATGAAATCATTGAAGTGGCAGATGGTATTATGGTAGCCAGAGGTGATTTGGGAGTGGAAATTCCTGCTCCACAGGTTCCTCATATTCAGAAGATGATTATTCATAAATGTAATGCGAATTATATTCCTGTTATCACAGCAACGCAGATGCTGGATTCTATGATTCGTAATCCACGTCCTACTCGTGCAGAGGTAACAGATGTGGCGAATGCGATTTATGATGGAACAGATGCTATTATGCTTTCCGGTGAAACAGCAGCAGGAAAATACCCTGTAGAAGCTTTGAAAATGATGAATGAAATTGCAGAAAATACAGAGAAGTATGTAAATTATGATCAATATATTATGCATAGAACCATGTATAAGAAGACAAAAGTATCCTGTGCCATTGGAATTGCCTCTGTTCGTACAGCTAGAAATATTGAGGCTGATTGTATTGCAACACCAACTATGTCAGGGAAGACAGCTCGCCTGATTTCCAGTTTCCGTCCGGTTATGCCTATTTATGCTATTACTCCAAATGAAAGAGTAGAGCGTAAAATGCAGCTTTATTGGGGTGTTACACCATTAAAGGGATATACGAGAGATACGGCAGAAAATGTTATTTTAAATGCTATGGAAACTTTGAAAGAGAAAAACTTGGTGAAAAAAGGTCAGCTTGTAGTTGTGACAGCAGGAGATTTGGCTACAAACAACAGTAAGGCAGAGGCAAATGTTACAAACATGCTTCATGTTATGGAAGTGATTTAGAAAATAGCAGCTATTGCATTAGCATACAATGTTTAATGCAATAGCTGTTTTATTTTTTTATATAATATAAACGGAAAAAATGCTATACTCAGAAAAAGAGCAGAGAGGGAAATAATATGGGATTACGAAAAATTACAATTGGAGTGGATTGGGACGATGTGTTATGTGATTTAAACACAAATTCTGTGGAGCCATTACCTTAAAGCGTCAATATCCTACACTAATGGTATATTGTAAAAAGAGCAAGGATAAATTGATTGAGAATATTTTGATGAAAAATTGTGATTTGAAAGAGAAGAAATTGCGATTGCTGGCATTGGAGCAGGAGAGAAAGCATGAATCCTTGTGTGACATTACTGTTCGAGGAGATGAGGTAGATAAAATCCTTGAGGTCTTTGGAGAACACTGACAGAAGGAATTATCAAAAAATATTTGGAAAGCCATTTTTATGCCATATCAATCGTGTTTTTAAGTATAATTAAGGTCATACATATATTCTTAGAAGGAAATAGATGTATTTGATTGTATGAAAAGGTAATTGAATGAGGAGGAACATACATGCGGTTATTGTTGGCAGAAGATGAAAAAGCGTTATCAAAAGCATTAGTAGCGATTTTAGAGAGAAATAACTATTCTGTGGATGCCGTCTATGATGGACAAAGCGCATTAGAGTATCTGGAAATGGATAATTATGATGGGGTAATTTTAGATATTATGATGCCTAAGGTAGACGGTCTTACCGTTTTACGAAAAGTTCGGGAAAAGGGCAATCTGATACCTATTCTATTATTGACAGCAAAGTCTGAAGTGGATGATAAGGTGGAAGGATTGGACGCAGGAGCCAATGATTATCTGGCAAAACCATTTCATGCTAAAGAGTTGATGGCAAGAATTCGTGCCATTACAAGAACACAGACAGTACAGACAAATTCTAAATTGACCATGGGAAACGTTACGCTGGACCGGGCAACTTTTGAACTTTCGACAGCAAAAGGAAGTTTTCGTCTTGCAAATAAAGAATTTCAGATGCTGGAACTTTTGATGTGCAATCCTCATCAATTGATTTCTTCGGAACGTTTTTTAGAAAAAATATGGGGATATGATAGTGAGGCAGAGATTAATGTAGTGTGGGTATATATTTCTTATTTGAGAAAAAAATTATCTGCTCTCCATGCAGACATTCAGATTAAAGCAACAAGAAACGCAGGGTATTCTCTGGAGGAACAGTCATGATTAAAAAACTTCGTATCAAATTGATTGCGGCATCTATGGCTTCTCTTTTTCTTGTACTTTTTGTAATCGGAGGGATTGTTGGTATTTTAAACTACAAGAAAATTGTAGATGATGCTGATGGAATTCTGGACGTATTAGAAAAAAATGAAGGGAAATTTCCGCAGAAATTTCCTGATATGAGGAAAGATAAACCTCACGGATTGTCTCCGGAAATTCCGTATGAATCCAGATATTTCTCAGTTTTGCTTGATGAGAACGGAAACATTATTTTAACGGATACTTCAAAGATTATATCAATTGATACAGAGAAAGCAATGGAATATGCTTTAGAGGTATGGGAAAAAGATGCGAAAAAAGGATTTTTGGATGATTACAGGTATTGGAAAACTTTTTCTAATGGGGAAATACGTATTATTTTCCTGGATTGCAGACGCCAATTAGATAATTTCCAGAAATTTTTTGCTTACAACAGTTGGTGTATCAAATATAGGACTCTTATCTGTGTTTGTTTTAATGCTTTTTTTTATCTGCACGTATCGTAAAACCTTTTTCAGATAATTATGAAAAACAAAAACGATTTATTACAGACGCAGGTCATGAATTGAAGACACCGTTGACTATTATTGAAGCAGATACAGAAATTCTGGAAATGGACTTTGGTGAAAACGAGTGGATACAGGATATAAAAGGACAGACAAAACGACTTGCAGATTTGACAAATACTCTGGTTGTACTTTCCCGCATGGAGGAAGGAACAAACAGTGATGTGAAAATAGAACTTCCACTATCTGATATTGTAGACGAGGTATGTCATACATTCCAGGCACCGGCAAAGGTGCAGGAAAAAAATCTGGACAGTACCATAGAACCAATGATATCCATGAAAGGTAATGAAAAAGCAATCAGGGGTCTTATAACGATTCTTCTTGACAATGCAGTAAAATATACAAATGAAAATGGGTACATTTCTGTTACTCTGGAAAAAAAGAAAAATCGTATTTATCTGTCTGTTTTTAATACGACAGAGTATATTTCAAAAGAACAGATTGCGCATTTGTTTGATCGATTTTATCGTACAGATGCTTCCAGAAATTCTCAGACAGGGGGATATGGTTTAGGACTTTCCATTGCGGCGGCTACGGTGGAATCTCACAGAGGGAAGATGATTGCGGAAACAAAAGATGAGAAATCCTTGCGGATTACAGTGATTTTTTAATGTGATTTTTAATAAATACATAAAATAGTTTAGTTTTTTTGCACCTGACTGCGTTTGCAGCCGGGTGCATTTTATGTTTCAGAAATAAATGTTTTTTTAAGTGTAATTAAGGTGAAGCTTGTAAGATATTCCCATGAAAACAAAAAAGGAGGAATATTATGGTCTATCAAACGACTTTTAAGCGTTATGAATTAAAATATCTGTTGAACCGGCAGGAGAAAGAACAGCTTCTTTTGGCAATGAAACCATATATGAAGCTGGATGATTATGGAAGAACCATAATAAGAAATATTTATTTTGACACAAATACTTTCCGTCTAATTAGGCGCTCGCTGGAAAAACCGGTATATAAGGAAAAACTCCGTATCCGAAGTTATAAACCAGTGAAGACAACAGAGCCGGTATTTGTGGAAATTAAGAAAAAATACAAATCTGTGGTATACAAACGCAGGCTGTTGCTTCCGGAAGAGGAGGTTATGGAAAGTTTTCATACCGGAAAGCCACTTCCGGTGCATTCGCAAATAGGGGACGAAATTCAATATTTTCGTGATTACTATGAAAATCTTCATCCATCGGTATTTTTATCTTATGAAAGGGAAGCTTATTATTCGCTGGATGGCAGTGATTTCGGGTAACCTTTGATGAAAATATTCTTTACAGGAGAAATGATTTTTCCCTTGGCAGTAAAATTTATGGAATTTCTTTACTGGGTGAAGACCAGACATTAATGGAAATTAAAACTTCCGGTGGGATTCCCCTCTGGATGAGTGAAACACTTACAAAACATCATTTATATAAAACATCATTTTCAAAATACGGTTCTGCTTATCAGCGAATGCTGACAGAAACCTTGCAGGGAGGATACAGCAATGTCTAATACTTTATTTCAGGGAATTTTTGATACCGAAATGACCAGTGTGATTTCGATTTCAGATTTTTTATTATGTGTAGGATGTGCCCTTGTCATCGGGATGATTTTGGCAGGAACCTACATGTACGGAACAAAATATACCAAAAGCTTTGTGGCAACCCTGGCTCTGCTTCCGGCAGTGGTTTGTGTAGTTATTATGATGGTTAATGGTAATGTAGGGACAGGTGTGGCTGTTGCCGGAGCTTTCAGCCTTGTGCGATTCCGTTCTGTTCCCGGTTCTGCCAAAGAAATCGGAGCGATTTTCCTAGCTATGTGCTCCGGCTTAGTAGCAGGAATGGGATATCTGTCTTATGCGCTGCTATCCGCAGTAATTCTCGGTGGAATTATGATGCTTTATAACCGTATGGATTTTGGAACCAGAAAACATGGATTACGCTATAAAACTTTACATATTACGATACCGGAAGATTTAGATTACAGCGGAGTATTTGACGAGATATTGAAGAAATATACTACAGATTATGAAGTGCTGCAGATTAAAACTACCAACATGGGAAGTTTATTTAAACTTACCTACAACCTGACACTGAAAGACCCTGCAACAGAAAAAGAACTGATTGATGCTCTCCGGTGCAGAAACGGAAATCTGGAAATTACCTTATGCAGACAGGAAACAGTAATTGGAGAATTATAGGAGGCGATGACAGATGCGTAAAAAAGAAGTTTTATTGTTTTTGATGATGGGAACATTGATGTTATCCGGCTGTAATGCAAAGACGGAAAAGAATACACAGCAAAATACCGAATCTTCCAATACTGTAAGTACTTCGGTTACAGAAATTGATACTTCTGAGATGTTTTCAGAGCGTGACAAGGAAGTTGGGTATGAGGAATCGGAAAGCACCGTCATTCTTTTGGCTGATAATGGTTCTTCCTGTGAATCAGATGCTGTATCCATTACAGAAAATACAGTGACAATTAAAGATGAGGGAACTTACATCCTTTCGGGCTCTCTATCAAATGGAATGGTGGTTGTGGAAGCAGAAGACACAGACAAAATCCAGTTGGTCTTGAATGGGGTAAGCATCTCCAACGCCCAGTCAGCAGCTTTATATATTCGCTCGGCAGATAAAGTGTTTGTTACGA
>ENA-OQCW01000589-OQCW01000589.1-human-gut-metagenome-genome-assembly--contig:-NODE-589-length-19692-cov-6.162944_pt1 | contig 19692 bp, 19 predicted proteins | sample MGYA00242767_ERZ504593 | MGnify/ENA primary metagenome ERZ504593 (study PRJEB26092, sample SAMD00036307) | human gut metagenome | host: Homo sapiens | study: EMG produced TPA metagenomics assembly of... | reverse complement strand
CAGGTCATGGGCTTCCATACGGTCGAACAGATAGTCGGTCAGCGTGCGTGCGCTGACGAGTCCCTCATCGAGATACTGCTCAATGCTGGCGCTGGCGAGCAGCCGATCCAACAGTTCCTCGGTCAAATGTTCTTCGGGGATGTCTGCCATTGCCCATGCTCCTTGTCGCTGTGTTGCGGGTGCTGTGCTGCGCCATCGTACGCGGTTGCTCGATTCTCAGCGTACAGGACGCCGACTTTTCGGAAACACGCCGAAAAATTCAGTTGTCAGCTGATGTATGGCCCGCGCGTGTCGCCGACAATGGTCGATGCCATCCGTGTAGGTGCGGTGGCGGAAAGGATGTTCATGCGCGGTATCAAGCATCGACAATAAAGCTAACATGCATACAAAATGCTAATTTGCGTACATAATAACAACGCCATACACTGGTTTCGATGTATCGCAGAGCAAAGCGAGCAATAAGAAGGGACGCAATGATGAGCGAACGATACCGGCTTGCCATGGCAGTCGGATTGACCGTAACGGTTGCCGGGCTTGCCTCTTCTGTGCTGGTAATGCTGCTGCTTAAGGAAAGAAGGGCATCATGACAACGCCATTTGATCAACAACCTCAGCCGGTTCCACCGTCCGAAGGCACGAATGACGCACCGGAAGATCGCGCGAATGCGCCTACCGTGCCGAATACTGTACCGGCTGGCCAACCGAACGTAGCGTCTGATGGTGCTACCACCACTCCGATGGCTCCGGCTACGGCATCGCAGCGGCCCGCCGGCGCGCCATTTGATCGTGTATATGCGGTCAGTCCGCAACAGCTGTTCCAAGTTATTCACGACCAGCTGACTACTGGCGCCACGTTTACCTTGGATAACGAAAACACCCAGACCGGAGCGTTTTCCTTCCACTCCTATGATGGGGTGAACTGCACGCTAACCGTAGTCCCGCAGGGTGCGGCAGGGGCCGCCATTCGTCTGGAGGCGACTGGAAACGAAAGCGCCAAGCGCGTTGATGAGTTCCTCGCCGCTCTGGACAAGCGTATTGGTGTGGCTCCTGCACCCGCCACACATGGTGCCGGTGCTGCCACTGGTTTTGCTGGTGCCGCTGCGCCTGCCGTGCTTGCTCCGAATGCACAAGGGGTGAAGAAGACTTCCAAGCTGGCTGTGTTCGCCATTATTTGGGGAGTGTTGTTCGTACTCGCCCAATTTGTGGATGTTTCTGGCCGATCCTGGGGCGGACTGCTGTTCGCCACGGTGATTCCGGCACTGCTCTCAGGCTTCGCCGTATACGTGACCCGCCCGAGTGGCAAGGTGCAAGGCCGAGTGCTGGCCTGGGTGGCAGTCGGTATCACCGTTGTGGGTCTGGTAATCGGTGGCGTGTTCGTAATTCGTGACGATGCGAAGGCCAAGGCTGATCGGGCGGAATTGGAAGCATCGCTCGCCACCAAGTGCGAAGCATATTCATGGCCGGAGTCGGATATCGCGGCGCTGCTGCCGCAGCCGAAATCCACAAAGGGTGAAATTAAAAGCGAGTCTTCGGACTATTTCTCCATCGAGGTGTGCGGTACCGACGCCAAGCAGTATGCCGACTACGTCAAGTCCGTGCAAGACAACGGTTTCACCGTGGACTATAGCAAGTCCGCTGACAGTTTCAATGCCAAGAACGCCGATGGATACAGTGTGAGCGTTTCTCGTAACACTGACGACGAGACCATCATGTCCATCACTATCCAGGTTCCGGAAAAGAAGGAAGATACGTCTACGGACGGCGACGCCGCGAAACAGGATGATAAGAGCACTGGTACGGGCACTGATTCCAGCGATGCCAACAAGCAGAGCGACCAGTCTTCGGATCAGAAGGCGCAGCAGAACACCAATGACAGTGCTGACTTCAAGGCCACGATGGACAGCTACGAGGCCTTTATCGATGAGTATGTTGCCTTCATGAACAAATATCAGAAATCCGACAACGTGGTCAGCATGGCTACCGACTATGCCAGCATGATGAAGCGTTACTCTGAGTTCTCCCAGAAGGTAGACGCCATTGACGAAAACTCCCTCAGCAGTGAGGATTCGGCCTACTACACCGAGGTCATGACTCGATGCATGCAGAAGCTCGCATCGGTGGGCCAGTGATCAGACTGGCGTATCGAGGTAACGGTTTTCCAAGAAAGGAACGATGACGATACATGGGTATACGCGGCAGACAGTACACGCCAATGGATGAGCCGGTCTTCAACAAGGCCATCCCCGGAACGGAGGCTCTGGCCGGGGCGCTGAAGGACACTTTTGGCGCATTCCGTAGTGGGCTTGGGATTACCGAACCCGTGGTTTCGGTGAATTGCGAAGGTTGTGGCGCTCCGCTTTCCGGTCATCGCAAAGAAGTCGTTCGATGCGAATACTGCGATCGCGAAACGCAGCTATAACCAACATGCCAGCATAACGGCCGGTCTTGCGATTGCATAGTCGCAAGATCGGCCATATGCATGAGATATCGAGGAAAAAACAGATGGCAGTTATTAAGGCGTTCGCCGGCGCGCTCGGCGGTACATTCGCGGACCTGTGGCGTGATATCATCACCGCTGGTCCGTTCACGGAACACACCGTCGTTGTGCCGGGCATTCCCCGCGGAAGCAACAACGATCGCGGTTCGAATGAATACGGTTCCGAGGGAATAATCACCAATGGTTCGCGTATCTATGTGCCAGAGAATACTGCGGCGTTCATTTTCTCTGAAACAGGTATCGAAAACGTCATCACCGAGTCGGGCGGTTATGAATATCGCAACGGGGAACAGAGCGTGCTCGCCGGAGACGGCATCGGATCGTTCTTCAACCAGGTCGCCGATCGATTCACCTTCGGAGGTCAGCCTGGCCGCACCAAATATGTGGCCTTCGTCAACCTGCGTGAGATTCGTGGCATCAAATTCGGCACTTCTGCGCCGCTGGTGTATAACGACCGGTTCTATGGCGTCGATTTGGAAATTCGCGCACGCGGAGCCATGTCGCTAAAGGTCACTGATCCAGTTCGATTCGTTCGTAACTTTGTGCCTGCCACTACCGTGTCGTATTCATTCGATGATGAAGGGCCACGTAGGCAGATTCTGTCCGAATTCGTACAGTCGTTTATTGTGGCCATCAATTCGTTGTCCAATGAATATCGTATTTCGCAATTGCCCGGCAAGGCGAATGACATCGCAGCATGCGTGCGTGGCGATCGAGCCAATGCCGGTACATGGAATGATCGTTTTGGCTTTGAAGTGTCCAGCGTGGGCATCGAAAGCATCGAGTTCACCGAGCAATCACGTCAGCTCGTGCAGCAGTTCGCCTCGAATAAGATGAATGTTGCCGCATACGAGGGCGTTTCCCAACAAGCTGGCAATATGGCTGCCCAGCAGCGCATTGCGCAAGGTATTCAAGACAACGGCTTTGGCGATGGCGGCATGTTGCTTGGTATGAATATGGCGCAAGCCATCAATCCTATGACTGCCGCCCCGGTTCAAGCGCCGGCACCTGCGCCGGCACCGGAAGCCGCTGCTCCCGCCTCTCACACGGCATCCATGTCTGTGGAAGAACAAGTCGAGGCGATGAAGAAATTGAAGGAATTGGTTGATATCGGCATTCTCTCCCAAGAAGAATTTGATGCAAAAAAGCACGAAATTCTCGGCCTATAAACGGTGCATTCATGCAACTCGAAACAGCTGATAATGAGGGAAACGCTGGTGCGACACGGACAAAATGGTGCTCAGGGCTTCGAACTGGGTTGTTCAATCCGTTTCGATATTTCGGCGACTCAGCGCTTGTTCGGGCCGCCGTCCGGGAACATCAAGTAGGTGATGATGCCGGCGGCGGTTCCACTGGCCAATGCGCCGGTGATGACGGCGAGAGCCTGCATCGCCGTGCTGAGCGTGGGCTTGCCCGTTGCGGCAGTCTTTGAAGCCTTCAATGTGGCGGCACTGGGCTTGCGTTTCTCGGTGGCGGCGTTGTCGGCAGCGTTGCCACAGCCTGTATTGACTGGGGCATTGTCGGCAACGGCCTCGCCGTCTTGCTCTTGGGCGCGCCGTTCGCGAATGCGTTGCTCAATGGGATCGTCGACCAAAGTCTTGATGATGCGTGCCAGATCGCGGTCTTCACGACGTGCGATCTCGGCGCTGAACACCGTACGTAAAGCGAGATACTGCAGTTTGGTCATCGGGCTTTTGCCGGTCTCCAAGTTAGACACCGTCTGTCGCGCGACTCCCAGCTCGTCGGCCAGTTGCTGAGTCGTCCATCCGGCTACCTTGCGAATCGGACCCAGGTTCTCCTGAAACTTATCAATCCACCATTGTTCGATTTCAGACGTCGCCATTACGCACCTCCTTCCACGCTGTCACCAGTGTACGTTACCTGTACCGAAATCAATCCAAAAAACAGTGTTCATGTGAAATTCACTGCGTATTTGCGCTTTCGCCGGCTTACCGAGATTAGCCTTAAACAAGGAATAACAGAGTAGAAGCAGAAGGTATGCGCGTATTCGATTTCGACGGAACCATCTATGATGGCGAAAGCCTGTTCGACTTGTACCTGTATTCCGCCCGGCACGACCCGAAAGTGTTCCGCTACATCGCCCCCGTGCTGCGGTACGCAGTCAAATACAAGCTTGGCCGGGCCACGCTTGAACAGATGGAATACGGCGTGGGTAAGATGACCGAAGGCTATCTCACGGAACTGAGCCGATCCAAACGGGTGGCGAGCGTCGAACAGCTCGTGGACGACTTCTGGGACCGATATTACGCACGTATCAAGCCTTGGTACCAGCCTGAGTCGGACGATGTGATCCTCACCGCATCCTTCGATCTGACGGTGGGGGAGGCCTGCCGCAGACTCGGCGTGAGGAATCTCGTGGCCAGCGAGGTGGATGTGGGGACGATGAAGGTCACGTACCTCAACTTCAGCACCAACAAGGCCAAACGGTTCCGCGAACTGTACGGTCCGGACGTCGTCATCGACGAGTTCTACACCGACTCCAAATTCGATCAGCCGATGATCGACATGGCCCGGCACGCGTTCATGGTCAAGGGGAACACCATCACGCAAGTCAAGTAGGAAACAACAGAAAACAACACAACGTAACCAATAACGAAAGGGGAACATATATGAGCATGCCGCTCGATCTATACGTAATCCGGCATGGCGAATCCGAAGCGAACGTCATCGTCCAGGCGGGCGAGCAGGGCGACAATTCCCTGTACACGCAGGACAACGTCACCGTACCCGACCGCTCCTGGAGACTCACCGCCACCGGACGCAAGCAGGCCGACTGCATCGGCCGCTGGCTGGTCAGCCAGCAGCAGCTGTTCGACCGCTACATGGTCTCGCCATACGTGCGCACCCGCGAAACCGCAGCCACCATGGCCCTGCCCAAGGCCAAATGGGAGGAGAACCGTGTGCTGCGCGAACGTTCTTGGGGCGAGATCAACACCATCACCAAGGACGAATTCAAAAACAACTACGCGCGCAACTGGAACTTCAAGAACACCGATCCGCTGTACTGGCGTCCGCCGGCAGGCGAGTCGATTGCCGATGTGGCCGAGGACCGTGTGCACAACATCCTGACCTCGCTGAGCCGCAAATCCGATTCGGAATCCGTGGTCATGGTCACCCACGGCGACTTCATGCTCGCCCTGATGCTCACCATCGAGGATTTGGCCGACGAGGAATTCCTGCATCGCGCCGATTCGGACGACTGGAAGATCACCAACTGCACCTGCCTGCACTATACACGCCGCGACCCGGAAACCGGCCGCACCTCCAAGCGTGTGCGCTGGGAGCAGACCGCCCGGCCCGTGCTCGACGAGACGACCGGCCGCTGGGAGGTCCAAGGTGGAGCCGTGGCGCGAAGTTCAAGCGCCCGTATCTCTCCAATGGCGATTTGGTGGATGTGGTGCAGGCCGTCGACCCACACCTGCTGGAGTATTACGGCAAATAGCCTTTCCCGGAAGAGAGACTTCACAAAATCTTCGTGAGCTAGAATGGTGCGTGGTGCGGCTGGTTGTGAATGCCGTGCCCCAAGCGAGAGCGAGGAGAGTAGTAATGTCCAATATCTTCCAATGGCAATTGCATGGCGACGGCAGACGCTGCGCCCGGCGAGGTAGTCGAGCCCGATGAACGTCTGACTTGGGTGCGCACCGCCGGTATCGGCGCACAGCACGTCATCGCCATGTTCGGTGCCACCTTCCTGGTGCCGATTCTGACGGGCTTCGACCCGTCCACCACCCTGTTCTTCACGGCTATGTCCACCGCACTGTTCCTGCTTATCAACAGGAACGTGCTGCCGAGCTATTTGGGCTCGTCCTTCGGCTTCATTGCACCGATCACCGCGGTCACCACCGCCAACAAGGGCATTGCGGTCGCCAGCTTCGGCATCATGGTCACCGGTATTCTGCTGGCCCTGGTTGGCGTGCTCGTGCATTACGCCGGCTCCAAATGGATCGACATCATCATGCCGCCCGTGGTCAACGGCGCGATCGTGGCCATCATCGGCTTCAATCTGGCACCTTCCGTGTGGACCAACTTCCAAGCCGCGCCCGACACCGCACTGGTTACCCTGTTGGCCGTGCTGCTCGTGGCTGTGCTGTTCAAGGGCTTGCTGGGTCGCCTCAATATTTTGGTCGGCGTGATCATCGGCTATGTATATGCCTGCATCCGTGGTCAGGTCGACTTCTCCGCCATCGGCGACGCCGCATGGATCGGCTTCCCGAAGTTCCACCTGCCGCAGGCCGATTTCTCCATCCTTCCCATGTTCATCCCTGTTGTGCTTGTGCTTGTGGCTGAGAACGTTGGCCATGTCAAGTCCGTGGCCCAAATGACCGGCCGCGACTACGACAATCAGATCGGCACCGCCCTCATGGCCGACGGCCTGGGCACCACGCTCGCCGGCTTCGGCGGCGGCTCCGGCACCACCACCTACGGCGAGAACATCGGTGTGATGGCCGCCACCAAGGTGTACTCCACCGCCGCCTACTGGTGCGCCGCCGCCTTTGCCCTGATCCTGAGCCTGTGCCCGAAGTTCGGTGCCGTGATCAACACGATCCCCGCCGGCGTGCTCGGTGGCGTGACCACGCTGCTGTATGGCATGATCGGCATGATCGGTATCCGCATCTGGGTGGAGAACAAGGTCAACTTCGACAAGCCGCTGAATATCATGGTGGCAGCCATCACCATGATCATTGCCATCGGCCAATTCGCGTTCACTGTTGGTGGCATTTCCTTCAACGGCATTGCCATTGGCACGATCGTGATTCTTGTGGCCTACCACGGCCTGAAGGCCATTGGCAAGGCAACCGGCACTATTGCCAAAGACGATCCGGATATTTTGTAGTGTGTTTTAGGGCTACTGGGCTGTATCTTGGCTCAGCCCTTTTGCACAATGGCCCCTACCTTCACGGGTGGGGGCCATTTGCGTGTTCCATGGAGCGGTGCTCGCCTTACGTGGTGGTAAAACCCATGGGGCGGCAAATATCCCATGGGGTGGTAAAACCCTCATGGGGCGGTAGGTGAAAATGGCTTTATTCTGCGGTTTCACAATTTCTTCAAACCGCCCCATGGGCAAGTTACCGCCCCGTGGGGTCATAAGTAAAGAGTGGGATGACAGTGTGGCGAGCACCAAGCAAAGTAGGGGGCTTACGCTAAGCTCGGAAAGCTTGCGTAATTTGCGTAACCTTTGACATGAAAGGCCACTGTGCCCCGTAATAATTTCGATGATCGTGACGATTCCGCTGATTTCCAGATGAACGACAGCGCGGAATCCCGCCCCCTTACCTTTGGCGAACTTGGCGTACCCGGACCGCTGGTGCGCGTGCTTGCGGCAGATGACAAGAAGACCGCATTCCCCATTCAGGCCGACACCCTGCCCGATTCACTGGCCGGCCGCGACATTCTCGGCCGAGGGCGCACCGGCTCCGGCAAAACCCTCGCATTCTCCATTCCGCTGGTCACCCGCCTCGGTTCCTACGATTCGTTCGGCGAAATCGCGATGGAGGAGTTCCGCAAGGAAATCAAGCGCCGCAAGAAGGCCAGCCTGGAAGAGCGCCGCGCCGACGACTTCCTACCGCACCCGCGCGGCCTGGTGCTGGCCCCCACCCGCGAGCTCGCGAACCAGATCAACGACGTGCTGATGCCGCTGGCCCACACGTTCGGCATGAACACCACCACGGTGTACGGCGGCGTCAAGTACATCCACCAGATCCGCGATCTGAAGGCCGGCGCCGATATCGTGGTCGCCTGCCCGGGCCGCCTTGAGGACCTGCTGCGCCAGCAGGCGCTCACGCTCTCGTCCGTCGAAGTCGTGGTCATCGATGAGGCCGACGAAATGGCCGATATGGGCTTCCTGCCACCGGTCAAGCGACTGCTTGAGCAGATTTCGCCCGACGCCCAGCACATGCTGTTCTCCGCCACGCTCGATCACGGCGTGGATGAAGTGGTGAACACCTTCCTGCACGATCCCAAGGTGCACGAGGTCGATTCGGCCACCGCCGAACCCGACCTGATGACCCACCACGTGTTCGAAACCACGCGCGGCGACAAGCACGAACTCGTGCGCATGCTCGCCTCGGGCGAAGGCCGCCGCATCCTGTTCACCCGCACCAAGTTCCAGGCCAAGAAGCTCGCCAAGAACCTGACGCAGAACGGCATTCCGGCCGCCGAGCTGCACGGCAACCTGAACCAGAACCAGCGCGATCGCAACCTCGCTGCGTTCGATTCCGGCGATGTGCGTGTCATGGTGGCCACCGACGTGGCCGCCCGTGGCATAGACGTCGGCGGCGTGGAGCTCGTGGTGCAGGTCGAGCCGCCGGCCGACCCGAAGTCCTTTGTGCACCGCTCCGGTCGTACCGCCCGCGCCGGCAAGGCGGGCGACGTGGTCACCCTCGTGCTGCCCGAGCAGCGCCGCGAGACGCGCCGCTTGCTGAACCAGGCCGGCATCAAGACCAAGATGATCGAAGTGACCCACGATTCGCCCGAAGTGCTTGAGCTTGTGGGCGACCGCGCCGAGCGCGTGGATGGTTGGAGCCTCGACAAGTCGCAGCCCGTGGGCAACCCGCGCAAGGGCAAGAACAGGGGCGCCAAGAACGCGGCGGGCGACGAGTCCGGCCGCGGCGGCAAGCGCAAGCACAATCGCAATCGCAACCGTGACGAGCAGAACGTTGCCGAGACCGAGTTCCAGCACGAGAACGCAGGCGGCGAGTTTGTTGCCGAAGGCGAGCCGCAGCGCAAGCACGGCGACAAGGCCAGCAAGAAGGCCGTGAAGAAGAACCGCAACCGTGCGGAACGCCGTGCAGGCATGAGCAACCCCGAGGCCGAGCGCCGCGACTATCTGTTCGAGCATGGCGATGACCGCCGCGAGGAGCGCCGCAAGGGCGACCGTCGCGACGGATACGGCAAGAACCGGTACGACGAGCGTCAGGACAATGGCCGCGACCAGCACGGCAAGAACCGTCGCAATGATCGGTACGGCAAGGGCGACAAGTTCGATAAGCGCGACAGGGCCGGATACGGTCGCAACGATGATTTCGGCAGCCGCAGGCACAATGCGGGCCGTGATTTCGAACGGTCCGATTCCCGCGATTTCGAGCGTCCGCGCAAGCCTCGCCGCAATGAACGCAGCCACGAGGATTACGGCTTCTCCTATGACGAGCGCTCCCATGACGGCCGCAGACAGTCCATGCGCAACACCCGTCAGGGCGAAGGCGGCAAGCGCATCCATCGCAAGAACGAGAACCGCATCGTACGCGACGAGCGTTCAGAAGGTGCCAAGCGTCACGAACGCCGCATGATCGCCAAATACGGCAACACGGAAGGCCCGAACCGCCGTCATTCCAAGAAGAATCGCCACAATGCGCCATTCCGTATGAAGTCTGGACGCCGTTAGTCCGACAGCGCGTATGAATCAGGCCCGACGACCTTTGATGGTCGTCGGGCCTGATTGTGTTATAGGCCGGTGTTTGCGATGCGGATGCCTGTTCGCCTGCCTAGCGGCCATGACGATTGCACTTATCGCCGCAGTCGTTGTGATCGTGGCCATGCCGAAACGGCGGTAATGGCCTGTACGCACCCTAGAATAACGGATATGACGCAATCGCAGCCCCGATCCAAACGCACGCCCACCCTTGAAATCCACGGGAGAATCCTTGACGCGGCAAGGCGGATCGTGGAACGGGACGGTGTGGATGGTCTGACCATCCGTGCGCTGTCCGCACAGGCCGATGTGTCGCCCACCAGCATCTACCAGCACATCGGCGGCAAGCAGGCGGTGTGCGATGCGCTCATCGACACATACTTCACCGATCTGCGCGAACAGCTCATCGCCATTGACGAATCCGACCCCGTGCTGCGCCTGCGCAGGGCGGGCATAATCTACCGTGAACACGCGCTGGACGCCCCCGGCATTTACGCGCTGGTCTGGATGGGGCAGGCGTCGGACTCGGCCCAGCACTGCCTGGACGCCATCACGCAGATCATTCGATACGGCCAGGCAGCATCTGTATTCCGCGGCGATGACCCCCATCTAATCGCATCCTCCATCTGGGTGTCCATACACGGGTTCATCCAATTCGAACTGCGTTCCGCACAACCCCGCACACGCGGCCGCGAACGGGTCGACCGGTCGTACGGTTACCTGCTCGACCTGCTGATCCGAGGCATTCAGAGGTGAATGAGTTAGCTCCCTCTGATGAGGGAGCTCACCATTGATACGCTGTACTGCCATCGGCGTTGCGGATGGTGAAAGTGGGGGATTGCTCGATGTTGAGGTCCACGGTCAGGGAATGCTGGGCGTCGGCGCTCGTCGAACGATAGACGAAGTGCTTGTTTTCCAGCTTCACGGCCTCGGTACGCGCATCCAGCAGCCATGGGTTGCGACGGCGCAGCGCGATCAGCGCCTGATGCAGCCGGTATGTCGGCTCTCCCAGCGTGGACAGTTCGGCAGGGGAGCCGGGGAACTTCGGACGTACGTCGTCATCGCCGCCGAAACGCTCCTGCTTGACGCCCACATAGCCCTGTTCGTCGCCGTAATAGATGCTTGGCACGCCGCCGACCGTCATGAGCACCGCCAATGCCAACGCCGCCTTGGCCGGGCCAATCTGCGATGCGATACGCGTCACGTCATGGTTGCCGATGAACGTCTGCGGCACGAAGGAATCCAGGAACGCGTTGTGCCGCTTCAAGTTCCAATCCAGCTCGAAGAAGTTCTCCGTCTCCAGCGCATGCTGGATCGACTTCCATAGCTCGTATTGCGTGATCGAATCCATCGTGGATTCCTCGATGATGCGCGGGTAATCGCCATGGATCACCTCGCCGAAAATCCACGAATACGGGTGTGCGGCTTTGACCTGCGGCAACACGCGCGCCCAGAACGGGCTCGGCACGGCATACGCGGCGTCGAGGCGCCAGCCGGCGGCTCCGCGATCCAGCCAATGGCTCATCACATGGACCACATAGTCAACGGTCTCGTCAGCCGAATGGTCCAGCGCCACCAGATCCCCGTGCCCCTCGAACACATCCAAAGCGGGTTCGCCATTATCACCGACATGCGCGCGGACCAGACCATGCCACGGGTTGTCGGCCGGATTCAAGCGTCCGGCGGTCTCGTCAAGCGCCGCCTGAACGGCCGGATGATTGCGGCTCACGTGATTGAACACGCCATCCAGCATCACCTGCAATCCCATGTCCCGGCAGGCCGCGACAAGCTGATCGAACGCGGCATCCCCGCCCAATCGCACATCGATATGCATATGGTCGAGCGTGTCGTATCCATGCGTCGCCGACTCGAACACCGGACCCAGCAGCAGGCCGGACGCGCCTAGATCGCGCACGTACTCCAGCCAGGGAATTATCGCGTCAAGGCCGCGGCCATGGAACTGGCGCGGGCCGGCGGGCCTGATATCGGCACCGCAGAAGCCCAGCGGATACACGTGCCAGAACACCCCGTACTTCACCCAATCGGGCATTGTGCGGCTCGAATCCATGCTTACAACCACTGTGCACCTCCTGATTGACACCGTGTCCATTTTCGCACATCGCGGTGCGAATCCCGGGTAATCGGCATGAAACGCAGTCCGTGAACATGTGGCCAAGCTCACATATTGGGACATTTTCCTGAGGCGCGACATGCCGTGGCTACGCTTCCAACCAGTGCCATAAGCAGACGAGAGATACCCCAAAAGGGTCGCAATGAAGAGAACCTTTCCCGCAAAGGTTATTGAAGAGGAACAGAGGGTTATTATGACCACCGCCGCAGCCCAGGCCCCGGCACCTGGCAAGTTGGAATTCAAGGACGATTACACGCCGGACGAAGCCGAACGTGTGATTCGCAATTCGAAGGGACTGCCCGTAGGCGTGCGTCCCAAAATGGTATGGACATGGAAGAAGGCCCTGCTGTGGGCCGCCATCGCCATCGTATGTGCCTGCGGATGGGCGATTCTGGCCGTCTCGCGCGGTGAGCGGATCTCCGCCATCTGGTTCCTGGTCGTGGCGCTGAGCTCCTACGCCATCGCCTACCGCTTCTATGCCTATTACATCCAGATCAAGATCATGCGCACCGACGACGCGAACGCCACCCCGGCCGAGCGCGTGCATGACGGCGCGAACTTCGAACGCACCGACCGCCGCGTGCTCTTCGGCCAGCACTTTGCCGGCATCTCCGGCGCCGGACCGCTCGTCGGCCCGATCCTGGCCGTGCAGATGGGCTACCTGCCCTCCACTCTGTGGATCATCCTCGGCGTGATTTTCGCCGGCGCCGTGCAGGACATGCTGGTGCTGTGGATCTCCGCCAAGCGCCGCGGTCGCTCTCTGGGCCAGATGGCCACTGATGAAATGGGTAAGTTCGGCGGTATGATCCTATCCATCTTCCTCGTGGTGATGACCGCCATCGCCATGGCATTCCTGGCGCTCGTGGCCATCAAGGCCATGGCCGCCTCGCCGTGGGCCGTGTTCTCCATCGGTATGACCATCCCGATCGCCCTGATCATGGGCTGCTACCAGCGTTTCCTGCGCCCCGGCCGTGTCATTGAGACCACGCTGCTCGGTTTCGTGCTGCTCGTGCTCGACATCGTCGCCGGCGGATGGATCGCCTCTATCCCGGCCGTGGCCGCCGTGTTCACACTGGACGCCAAGCAGCTCGTCATCGCCCTGGTGATCTACTCGTTCGCCGCCGCCGCGCTGCCGCACTGGCTGCTCGTCACCCCGCGCGACTACCTGTCCACGCTGATGAAGATCGGCACGCTCGTGCTGCTCGTCATCGGCATCATCATCGCCAACCCGTCCGTCAAGGTGCCGGGTCTGACCGAACTGGCCTCCACCTCCACCGGCCCGACCTTCTCCGGCAACCTATTCCCGTTCCTGTTCATCACCATCGCCTGCGGCGCCCTCTCCGGCTTCCACGGCGCGGTGAGCTCCGGCCTGACCCCGAAGGCCGTGGAGAAGGAGAACCAGATTCGCATGATCGGCTACGGTTCGATGCTCGTCGAATCGTTCACCGCCGTCATCGCGCTGATCGCCGCGATCACCATCTCGCAGGGCGTGTACTTCTCCACCAACATGTCCGCCGCACAGATCACCGCCGCATCCGGCGTGAGCATCTCCGCCACCTCCACGCCGGGCGAACAGGCCGATGCCGCCGTCAAGGCCGTGGAGTCGATGAAGGTCTCCGACATCGAAGGCAACCAGATGCAGGTCACCTGGGATTCCGTGGACGAGAACGGCGCGGCCAAGACCTACGAAGGCGCCGCGGCGCTTGAGCAGGCCGCCGCCGACATCGGCGAGACCTCCATCGTCTCCCGCACCGGTGGCGCCACCACGTTCGCCATGGGCATGGCCAACTTCCTCAAGTCCTACCTGGGCGGCCACGACTCGATGGCCTTCTGGTACCACTTCGCCATCATGTTCGAAGCCCTGTTCATCCTGACCACCGTGGACAACGGCACCCGCGTGGCCCGCTACCAGATCGGCGAAATGCTCGGCAACGTGCGCAAGCTCAAGAAGTTCGCCGACCCGACCTGGAAGCCCGGCAACATCATCACCACGCTGATCGCCACCGCGCTGTGGGGCGGACTGCTGTGGATGGGCGTGTCCGACGCGAACGGCGGCATCAACGCGATGGTGCCTATCTTCGGCATCTCCAACCAGCTGCTCGCCGCCGCCTGCTTCGTGCTGATCACCGTGTGTGTGGCCAAGATGGGCTACTGGAAGCACCTGTGGATACCGGTGGTACCGCTCGTGTGGGACATCGCCGTGACCTTCACCGCCGACTTCCAGAAGATCTTCGGGCCGCTGAGCTACTTCACCACCGCCTCCAAGTATCAGACGCAGATCGACTCCGGCGAGCTGACCGGCGAGGCGCTGACCAACGCCAAGGCCGCGCTGTCCAACGCGTATCTGGACGGCGTGCTCTCCGTGTTCTTCCTGGTCATGATGGGCGTCTTCGTGGTAGTCGGCATCGTGGTCGTGGCGCGCACGTTCGCCGCTGGCAAGTACGGTGCCGAAACGACGTCCGAGGAGCCGTTCGTGGAATCCCAGTGGTTCGCGCCCTCCAGCCTGGTCGCCACCGCGCTTGAGAAGAAGGTGCAGCGCGAATACAGCGCCAAGCTGCATGAGCTTGTGCGGAACGGGCAGGTTGCAGCGTAGTGCGTCATTGGCTCCCCTTTTTTCAAGGGGAGCCAATAATCAGCGAAAGGAGACAAAATGCTCGGCAAACTCGTTGCCGTATGGCACGGCATCGTCTGGTATCTGCGTGAGATCAGCGGCGAGGCCCGCTACGACCATTATCTTGAGCATTTCGCGGCCGAGCATCCCGGCGAAACACCGATGAGCGAGGTCGAATTCATTCGCGCCCGCGAGGAATACGACCGTCTCCACCCCAATACCAGTTGTTGCTGCTGACAGGCCGCAATAGCATAACAACACCATAAAACCCGCGCGCCATGGGAACTACGTAGCCATTCTTCCGTTACAATCAGTGTGACGGCTTCCGCCCCCGAAGAAGAAGGTGTTAATTCCCCTTGGACGTCTCACTGGCGCATTTCCTCCAACAAGTGCTTTCCAACCCGGCTCTGACCGTCACAACGTTGCTGACGCTGGGAGTCATCTTCGTCAACGGCTGGACCGACGCACCCAACGCCATCGCCACCTGCGTGACCACACGATGCATGCGCGTACGCTCCGCCGTCATCATGGCGGCCATCTTCAACTTCCTCGGCGTCTTCATCATGACGCAGCTCAACGCCTCCGTGGCCTCCACCATCAGCAACATGGTCGATTTCGGCGGCGACACGAACGCGGCGCTCATCGCCCTATGCGCGGCGCTGTTCTCCATCGTCGTATACAGCGTGGGCGCCTCGCTGCTCGGCATACCCACCTCCGAAAGCCACAGCCTGATCGCCGGCCTGTCCGGAGCGGCCATCGCCATCCAAGGCGGCATCGGCGGCATCAACATGGGAGAATGGGTCAAGGTGCTCTACGGTCTGGTCGCAAGCCTCCTGTTCGGCTTCGCCGTCGGCTGGTTGGTATGCAAGGCCGTGACCCTGATTTGCGCTGGCATGGACCGCCGCCGCACCAACGGGTTCTTCACCTACGCGCAGATCGTGGGCGCGGCGGCCATGAGCTTCATGCACGGCGCGCAGGACGGCCAGAAGTTCATCGGCGTGCTGTTCCTCGGCATGGCGTTCTGCAATGGCCAACCCAGCGTGACCGGTGTGATGATTCCGATCTGGCTCATGATTCTGTGCAGCACCATCATGGGCGTGGGCACGTCCGTCGGCGGTGAACGCATCATCAAATCCGTGGGCCAGGACATGGTGAAACTCGAGAAATACCAAGGCTTCTCGGCCGATCTGTCAAGCGCGCTGTGCCTGCTCGTCATGACCGTGCTCGGCATCCCCGTCTCCACCACGCACACCAAGACCAGCGCCATCATGGGCGTGGGCGCGGTACGCCGCCTCTCCGCCATCAACTTCGGCGTGGTGCGCGACATGATGCTCACCTGGGTGTTCACCTTCCCTGGTTGCGGTCTCATCAGCTTCGTAATGGCCAAACTGTTCATGGTCGTGTTCTAGAAAGGAATCCACCCATCATGGCGAGACAAAAAGACACGTTCTACTTCGACGGATTCCGCCGCAGCGCGGACTACGCATGCCAGGCCGCGAAGCTGCTGTCCGAGGTCATGCACGACTTCAATCCGGGCCAGCTGCGCGAACGCATGGACAGCATGCACGCGATTGAGAAGTCAGCGGACGAGGTGCGCCACGACATGATGGACGAACTGGTGACCGCGTTCATCACGCCGTTCGACCGCGAGGACATCGACGAGCTCGGCCACGTGCTCGACGACGTGACCGACAGCATCGAAGGCGTGCTCAACCGCATGTACTACGACAACGTGACCGACATGCGCGACGACGCGGTCCAGATGTCGGATATGGTGGTGCGCGCCACGGAAAGCATCTGCGAGCTGGTCAACGAACTGCCGCGATTCCGGCATTCCAAGACGTTGCGCGAACTGGTGTTCGCCATCAACACGATCGAAACGGACGCCGACCACCTGTTCATCGAGTCGATGCGCACGCTGCACACCACCTGCACCGATCCGCTGCAGGTGTTCGCCTGGCATGACGTCTACCGTCACCTCGAACAGTGCTCCGACGACTGCGAGCGCGTGGCCAACACCATCGACAGTATCGTCATGAAAAACAGCTGAGGTTGGTTTTTCACAAACTCCCTCTGATGAGCCGAGCCGTGAAGAAAACGCCGGAGGCGTTTTTAGGCGAGGGTGAGTGACAACGAGCGAATAAGAGGTCAGCTGCAAGCTGTCCTGAATCGCGTTCGAGGTGGCATCGCGAAGCGATGTCGGAGGGAGAGGCCTACTTGACCAAAAGCCCCCTCACCTATGGGCGTTGAGCCAGAGGATGGCGAGTTGGGTGCGATTGGTCAGGCCGAGCTTGTCCAGTATCGCGCTGATGCGATTGCGGACCGTGCCTTCGCTCAGGAACAGTCTGGCGGCGATGTCGCGGTTATCGAGGCCCTCGGCGACCAGCGCGGTGATCTCACGTTCGCGCTCGCCAAGCAGGCCCTCGATGGAATCGGCGGTATCTCTGGAATCGTCGGAATCGGCAGGATCCGGAGTTCGTTCGGTGAGCTTGCCGAGCACTTCCGCGCCGAGCACCACCTGACCGGCCATCACCGCCTGCAGCGCGGGCCCGACCGCCGCCACATCCTGTTTGATGAGATAGCCCTTGGCGCCAAGTCCCATCGCCTGCGCGATATACGACTGGTCCGCAAACGTGGTCAGGAACAGTATGCGCGCGGCCGGGTCCGTGGCCAGAATCTCGCGCGCGGCATCCAAACCGCTGGTGCCGGGCATCTGAATATCGATCAGCAGCACGTCCGGTCGGCTCGCCGGTGTCTCGAAATAACGGCGCACGGCGGCGTCTCCGTCATTTGCCATCCATAGCACCTCGGCCGTGCCGGTGGCCGTCAGAATCGTCTCCAACGACTGGCAGACGATCGGATCATCATCCACGATTGCGATTCTCATCAATCCCTCGATTCCATGGTCCAACGCTTCTTCGGCACGGATACGAACACACGCCAGCCGTCCTCATACGGCCCGCAGACCGCGGTGCCGCCAAGGGCGCGCACGCGCGATTCGATATCCGCCAAACCCATGCCGCGCATCAGCTCATCGGCCGAACCACGCATATCGGCAACGCCGTCGGCGGCGAGTCGCGAGCCGACGTGCGTGGCGCGCATCGCACGCGGGCGGGCAGCGGCCGTCCGGGACCCATCGGACTCGGACACGGCCGGCCCCGGATCCTGAATGACCAACTGCCAGAACGCGGGGAAGTCACGCAACGTCACGCTCGCCTCGCGCGCCGCGCTGTGATGCACCACGTTCGACAATGCCTCGCGAATCACGGTCGCGAAACAGCGCGAGACCGGCGCAGGCGCCTTGGCGATATCGTTGGCCAGCGTCACGGCGAAACCGGGGGAGATGCCGTCGAACGACGTGACGGCATCATCGATCTGCGCGGCGAAATCAGTGCCATCATCCTCAAGATCATGCACCGAACGGCGCACCATCGTCATCGCATCATCCAACGTCGCACCCAACGTGGCGAACCCTTGCGCAGCGACCGTATCGTTCGTCGCCTTGGCCACCGTTTGCCGGCCTGCGCCTGCATGATCGCGCGGGTCAGCAGATGGCCCACATTGTCGTGGATCTCCCGGGCGATACGCGTGCGCTCGCCGAGGGTCGCCATGCGAATCGACTGGGCGCGTTCCTCATCGATGTCGGCGATGCGCGAACGAGTGGCCCGCGAGGATTCGCGCGCCCTGTCCTGCGCGTGCAGCAACGCGCGCCGCGCCTCGTCCGAGGAGGCGCGGGCCCGGCCCAGAACGAATCCAAGCAGGGCGACCAGCGTCATCACCAGCGTCTGGAGACGGTCGGTGCCACGGGCGAACCAGAGCGCAATCAGCGGCAACACCCATATCCAGCGCGCGGCGGCCGAAAGCCACGGGGCCGAACGCATTGCATCGGCAAGGGAACGGCGAGAGGCCGCGGTCCGCGAGACACTGGGGGAGCGGCCACTTGCCGCAGTCCGTGCCCCAGCCCGGGCTCCGGTCGAGGCGAGGGCCGGCAGCCGTGCAGTATCGTAGGCGATGAGCGGCATGAACGCGCACCATGAAGGCACCGCCACGGCGATGACGAGATACGCCGTACACAAGACCCAAGACCATTGCGCGGGACGCAGCCATTCCACCAATCCGGCGACGGAAACGGCCAACAGCAGGCCGGCGATGAACACGCCATCGGACCGTAGCCCGACAAGCCAGGCCAAAGCCAGGCCCAACACGAGTAGCAAGCCCATCTCGGCCAACACGCGCATGGCACCTCCCCGGCTCGACGCTCTTCCACCACCAGTCTAGCGGTGTGCGGAACACGACGAACTTGACGGGCGTGCGGAATTACCCGCATGACGGTCCAAGACAACGGGCCTACACTTCCCGAATAGATGAGGCACAAGCGTCGGATGTCGTCGACACAACCGTAAAGGGATGATACCGATGATTACGCAAAGCCACAGGGCGTCCAACTATTCGATGGACGAGATCAGCCTGATGCCGGTCGATAAGGTGTACAAGGCCATGCAGACCGACGCCGAAGGACTGTAATGACAAATGTCACGCCTGTACGGCCAAGTCGTGACGTTTGCCTGTGGCGGCGTCCGGCCCCTTCTTGGGATGATGGAATCGCCAAGGAAGGGAGTGACTATGACAACCGACAACAGAGCTTCCGAACACGACTCGACAACCAACCCGGCTCTGGCCGTGCACGTCAGCCAACTGGTCAAACGCTACGGCGACATGGTGGCGCTCGACTATTTTGACCTTGACGTGAACCAGGGCGAGATTTTCGGGCTGCTTGGACCGAACGGTCCGGCAAAACCACCGCGATCAACTGCATCCTCGCGCTGCTCACCTACGATTCGGGCACGATTCGCGTGTTCGGCCAGCCGATGACGCCGACCTCCTACGCGCTGAAACGTCGTATCGGCATCGTGCCGCAGAACGTGGCCGTGTTCAACGAACTGACCGTCACCGAAAACATCGACTACTTCTGCTCGCTGTACGTGCCGAAGAAACCGACCGCGCGCCGCTGGTCGAGGAGTCCAT
>ENA-OQCW01000586-OQCW01000586.1-human-gut-metagenome-genome-assembly--contig:-NODE-586-length-19857-cov-3.489559_pt1 | contig 19857 bp, 14 predicted proteins | sample MGYA00242767_ERZ504593 | MGnify/ENA primary metagenome ERZ504593 (study PRJEB26092, sample SAMD00036307) | human gut metagenome | host: Homo sapiens | study: EMG produced TPA metagenomics assembly of... | reverse complement strand
TCTTGTCGGCCTTGGGCACGGTCTTGTTGTAGTCGGTGATGGCCTTGGACACGTGGTCCTTGTCCTCGAAGCTGTCGGTGTAGATGTTGATCGTCGAGGGCGCGTCCCGGCTCACCACGCCGAACGCGGCGAGGTTGTCGTCATACGTGCCGGTCGAGACGTACTGGTCGTAGATCTTGACCAGCACGTCCTGCGAGGCGGTGGCGATGTACTGGTCGAAGCTGTCGGCGAGCTGCTGCTCGCTCATCGCCGCCATCCGCTGCCCGCCCGCGGCTGACTGCCCGGCCTGCCCGGGCTGAGCCGACTGCGCTGACTGCGACTGCATCACGGCCTTGGCCATGTTCGCCTTGTCGCTCACGCCGAGCGAGGCCACATAGGTCTTGGCATCAGCGGCCTTCGCCGCGTCGTCCAACGGCGAGAACGCCAGGCCGTTGAGCACGTCGCGGGTCTTGTCCTTCTCCTGGTCGGTGACGATGGCGCTGGAGTTCGCATGGTCGATCAGCTCGTCGGTCAGTGCGCGGGTGTAGCCGATTCCGGTGGCCAGCGGCGTGGCGGAGGCGTCCTTGATCGGCTTGACCACGCCCACGATCTTCAGCTGCTCCGCCGAGTCGAAGCGCTCTGCGATGGCGTCCGCGTCGTCGCCGATGTACGTGTAGTCGCCGTTCGCGTCCTTCACGTACTGGTCTGCGGCGGGTATCATGGCCAGCTTCTGCCCCATCGCCGTCGCGTAGTCGATCTTGCCGGTGGGTGTCTTGACCGTCTCGCCGTCGTTGAGCTTGTTCATCATGTCGGTGTAGTCGCTGGCCTTGAGCAGGCCCAGCTCATACAGCGTGGTGAGCGGTACCTTGTTGTCGTCGTCAAGCACGAGCACGACCTGGTCCTTGCCGGTCGGCCATGCGCCCTTGACCACGCGGTAGTTGTCGGTGATGACCTTGCTGATGAGCTGATCGTCCTTCGCCCCCGGCATGATTTCATGGAACGAGTTGGGCGACGCGCTCGTGTCGGTCTTGCCGGTCAGCACCGTCATCTGCATGCTCGTCATGTCGGACATGCTCGACGACTGGCCCATCGAGCTCATCCGCGCAGCGTTCGATGTCGAATCGGACTTGGCACCGATGGTGACGCCGTTCGCGGTGACCAGCGTGCCGTCGGGATCGTGGCTGAACACGGAGAACTTCACGTCGTACGTGTATTGGATGCCGGTTTCGCCGACATATTGGCGAACCTCGCTGTTGGGGTCGTCCAGATACTTCTTGAAATCGGCGAGGTTGTTCTTCGTGATGCTGCTCGTCAGGCTGGAGGTCTGCTTGATGCTGCGGTCGTCCGGGTAGATGCCGTCGTTCTTCGCCGATTTGCCTCCGGTCTCCTTGCCGCCCGCCTGGGCGCCCATGATGCTGGTCATGTCGAAGGTCTGCGAGTCGATGGTGATCGGATAGGCGGTCATCGTGTCGCGCTGGATGCTGTCGATGTACGCGTTAACGCCGGTGGAAACCGACAGGATCAGGGCGATGCCGATGATGCCGATAGACCCGGCAAACGAGGTGAGCAGCGTACGGCCCTTCTTGGTCCTCAGATTGTTGAAGCTCAGCGCGATGGACGTGGCGAGCGACATCGAGGCCTTGCCCAGCCTCTTGTGTACGGGTGCCTCGGACGCGCCCTCCTCGACCTCGTACGGGTCGGAATCGCTGCGGATCACGCCGTCGCGCAGCTGGACGGTTCTGGTGGCGTACTGCTCGGCGAGCTCGGGATTATGTGTGACCATGACCACCAGACGGTCCTTCGCCACCTCCTTGAGCAGGTTCATGATCTGCACGGACGTGTCGGAGTCGAGCGCTCCGGTCGGCTCGTCGGCCAGCACGATGTCCGGGTCGTTGACCAGGGCGCGGGCGATGGCGACGCGCTGCATCTGCCCGCCGGACAGCTGGTTCGGCTTCTTGTTGATGTGGTCGCCCAGCCCGACCTGTTCGAGGGCCTTGCGGGCACGCTCCCGCCGTTCGGTACGGGATACGCCGGAGATCGTCAGCGCGAGCTCCACGTTCGACAGAATCGTCTGGTGCGGAATCAGGTTGTAGCTTTGGAACACGAAGCCGATCGTGTGGTTGCGGTACGAATTCCAGTCACGGTCCTTGTACCGTTTGGTGGAGACCCCGTTGATGATCAGGTCGCCGCTGTCGTACCGGTCCAGGCCGCCGATGATGTTGAGCAGCGTGGTCTTGCCGGAACCCGACGGGCCCAATATCGCCACGAATTCGCTGTCGCGCAGGTTCAGGCTGACGTCATCCAACGCCTTCTGCACAAAATCGCCGGTCTTGTATTGCTTGGAAATCGACTTGATCTGCAGCACGATGCTCCCCTTATTACCCATGGGTGGTTCGTCGTATGTCTCCATGATTTGCGATATGACACCACTGTATCCGACCCGTTCCCCCAGCGCCTCGTGATTCACCGCAAGCATGGGGAATAAAACCGACAACAAACGACTTTGCGTCGCTTTGACATGACGGAACCGTGACGGCCCTCGCGCGTCAAGTGTGTGTATCAAGCATGCTTTGCGTTTTTTTAGCGCCCCCCTCAGCAGTTTTCCCATACAGTCGAAACCATGACAGGACTCACTACATCTGAAGTCGAAGAACGCCGCGCGCGAGGCGAGGGCGAAACCGGGGCGCGAAGCGTCACCAAATCGACAGGCGCGATACTGCGCGAGAACATCTGCACGCTGTTCAACGCACTGAACTTCGCTATAGCGATACTGCTGTTCGCGGTCGGCGCGTACTCCAACATGCTGTTCATCGCGATCATCATCCTCAACATCGTCATCGGCATCGTGCAGGAATTCAAGGCGAAGAAACTCGTCGACGAGCTGACGATCCTCAACCAGCCGCACGCGGTGGTGCTGCGCGACGGCAAGGAGACGACCATCGAGGCCGGCGACATCGTCAAGGACGATGTCATGGTGCTGGATTCCGGCAAGCAGATCTGCAACGACGCCGTGGTCATCGACGGCCGTCTGGAAGTCAACGAATCGCTGCTGACCGGCGAAAGCGACTCCATCGACAAGACCGCCGGCAGCGAGCTGTATTCCGGCAGCTCGGTGATTTCCGGCCGCGCGTACGCCCGTGTGACGCACGTCGGCGACGAGAACTACACGAATTCGCTGATCAACGAGGTGCGCCAGGAGAAGCGCGTGCACTCCGAGCTGCTGGATTCGATGCGCAAGGTCACCCGGTTCACCAGCTTCCTGATCATCCCGCTGGGCGTGCTGCTGTTCGTCGAGGCGATGTTCCTGCGGCACTCCGGCACGTACGACGCCGTGGTGTCGTCCGCCGCGGCGCTGCTCGGCATGCTGCCGAAGGGACTGGTGCTGCTGATCTCCGTGTCGCTGGCCACCGGCGTGATCCGCCTCGCGAAGGCCAAGATCCTCGTGCAGAACATCTATTCGCTGGAGACGCTGGCGCATGTGGACGTGCTGTGCCTCGACAAGACCGGCACGCTGACGGACGGCAACATGAGCGTGGACCGGATCGTGCCGCTCGGCGAGCGCGGTGCCGCCGAGGATTCCGACGCGCTGCTGCGCGCCTACCTGGACGCCAGCGAGGACAACAACGTGACCATCGCGGCGCTGCGCGCCCATTTCGGTGCCGACGACTCCACCGCCGATGCCGGGCAGCCGCGCGCCCGCCGGTGACGGCCGTTTCGCCGCGCAGGCCATCATCCCGTTCTCATCGAAGCGCAAATGGGGCGCCATCACGATGCGCGCAGCGGCTGGCGCGGCAGACGCGCCTCGCCACGCGCAGGAGGGCGAGTCGGCCGCGACGGCGACCGGAACCGTGTTCCTGGGCGCCCCGGAGCGCATCCTTGGCGCGAACCTGCCCGATGAGGCGGCCGCGCTGATGGGTCAGGGACTGCGTCTGATCGCCGTCGGATACCTGCCCGGCGCGTGGACGGACGAGGAGCGTCTGCCGGATGCGCTGCAGCCGATGTTCCTGATCGCGCTGCGCGACAACATCCGCCCGCGGGCCAAGGAGACGCTGGCGTACTTCCGCGACCAGGGCGTCGACGTGAAGGTCATCTCCGGCGACCATCCCGACACCGTCGCCGCCGTCGCCCGGCAGGCCGGCCTGGAGCGTTGGCGTGACGTCATCGACATGACCTCGGTGCCGGCGGACGCCCCGGATTCCACGTTCAACGACGTCGCCGGCCGATACACGGTGTTCTCTCGCGTCACCCCCAAGCAGAAGCGCCAGCTGGTGCAGGCGATGCAGCGGGCCGGGCATCAGGTCGCGATGACCGGCGACGGCGTGAATGACCTGCTCGCCCTGCGCGAGGCCGACTGCTCGATCGCCATCGCCTCCGGGTCGGACGCCGCGCGCCAGATCTCGCAGGTCGTGCTGCTCGACTCCGATTTCACCTACCTGCCGCAGGTGGTGCTGGAGGGCCGCAAGGTCGTCAACAACGTGACCCGCACGGCCGCCGTGTTCTTCATCAAGACGATCTACTCGGTGCTGGTGTCGTTCTTCTGCCTGGCTTTGAACGTCCCGTTCCCGTTCATTCCGATCCAGATCACACTTGTCGACGCCTGCATCGAGGCGTGGCCGTCGTTCCTGACGATATTCGAATCGGACACGCGACGCATCCGCGGCCGGTTCCTGCCCACTGCGCTCGGCAAGGCGGCGCCGTTCGCGATCGCCGTCACCGGCATGATCATCGCATTCAGCCTCATCGCTCCGTTCGGCGAGACGCAGAACCGCACGGTCATGTTCGCGCTGCTGATCGCCGCGTCGATGGTCGCCGTGATCAAGAGCTGCGTGCCGTTCACGAAGATCCGCGTGTTCGTCTGCGTGACGATGGTGCTGGGCGCCCCGTTCGCGCTGCTCATCCTGCCGCACCTGTTCGAGGTGGTCGCGATGACCGGCCCGATGTGGGCATGGTTCGCGGTGGCGTTCGTGGTGATGATGGCCGTCACCGCCGCGATCATCGCGGCGCAGCGGGCATGGCTGCGGTCACGGCGCTGACCGGCGAGCGATTCCCCGTGATGCCGGCCGGCGTCCGGCCCGGAGCGATTCGGACATTCATGTTCGATGCGTTCCGGGCCGGGCACATGTGTTTCCCTGACTGCGCCGGTCACGGCAGAGAGCTGTTACAGTGAAGCCATGCAGATGATACGACACGCCGATATGAGCGATCTGGATGCGCTGGCAGCGCTCGAATCCGAATGCTTTCCGCCGGCGGAGGCGGCGAGCCGCGACGCCATCGCCGACCGGTTGCGCACATACGCCGACCATTTCTGGCTGCTGTTCGACGACGACCGGCTGACGGCGGCCATCAACGGCATGGTCACCGACGAGCCGGATCTGGTCGATGCCATGTATGCGGACACGTCCATGCATGACGAGCGCGGCGCGTGGCAGATGCTGTTCAGCGTGTGCACCAACCCCGGGAGCCGACGGGAGAGGCGGGCGAGCCGCCTCATGCGCTCCGTCATCGAAGACGCGCGCGATGCCGGGCGAGACGGCCTGGTGCTGACGTGCAAGGAACCCCTGATCGGCTTCTATGAGCGTTTCGGGTACCGGGACGAGGGCGTCTGCGGTTCCCGTCACGGCGGCGCGGCTTGGCATCAGATGCGTCTGGACTTTCGGCGGGAGCGGCAGCAGTCGTGTTGTCCACAGGGACGATAGACAGTATGCGGTTTCATTGTTTTTCCGTGAATCCCCGCAGGAGCTGTGTCGCCGAACGGCCGCAGCGGCGGTCTGGCAGCAGCAGCCGAGATCGGCCGGCCCCCCCCGAGTCTCGCGAGGTATGCATGCAATCGAACATATCCGATACCGCCGTAGCGCAGTCGAATTCCATGTCGAAGCGTGATCTGGTCCCGATCATCGTGATGATGGTCGGCAGCTTCACCGCCATCCTCAATCAGACGCTGATGACCTCGGCGCTGCCCCATCTGATGCACGATTTCGACATCACCAGCAACACTGCGCAATGGCTGAGCACCGTGTTCATGCTGACGAACGGTACCATGATCCCCATCAGCGCGTTCCTCGTCCAGAAGTTCACCACACGGCAGCTGTTCTTCTACGCGGTCGGCATGTTCCTGTTCGGCACGCTCGTGTGCACGGCGGCGCCCGGTTTCGGCGTCCTGCGCTGCGCCTCGATGGCGGCGCGACGGTCCTCAAGCAGTGCGACGATGTCGTCGATATGCTCCGGTTCGTCGGCCTCGAACGCGAAGAACCGCTTGAGGTCCTCGATGGACATGCCCGCGTGCTTGAAACAGCAGATCGTCCTCATGCGGTTGATATGACACTGGAGGTATATGCGCTGCCCGGCCGGCGTCCGGCCAACGTTGGTGAGCAGCCCCGCATCCTCGTAATACCGCAGCGTCGACGGCTCCATATGGAACATGTCGGCGACCTCGCGGATTGTGTATCGTTCCATGCTCGACATTGTAGCCGCGAGGATGACACGCCGGACGCCCTTGCGCTCAAGCCAACTTGAAGCGTGACAATGGAGACATCGGACCGATCGACGACACCTGGAGGCACCCATGTTCGAACCCACCGGCACCTACGCGCCCGCCACGACGCGCTACGACACCATGCTGTACAAGCGCTGCGGCGCCAGCGGCCTGAAGCTCCCGGCCATATCGCTGGGCTTCTGGCACAACTTCGGCGACATCACGCCCTACGACCAGATGAAGGCCCTGGTGCTCACCGCATTCGACCACGGCATCACGCACTTCGACCTGGCCAACAACTACGGCCCCGAACCCGGCGCCGCGGAGAAGAACGCGGGACGGCTGATCCGGCAATACCTCGCCGCCCACCGCGACGAACTGGTCGTCAGCACCAAGGCCGGCTACGAGATGTGGTCGGGCCCGTACGGTGATTGGGGCAGCCGCAAATACCTGCTCGCCTCACTCGACCAGAGCCTGGAACGCCTGGGACTCGACTACGTCGACATCTTCTACCATCACCGTCCGGACCCCGAGACCCCTCTGGAGGAAACGATGGGCGCGCTCGCCCAGGCCGTCGCCAGCGGCAAGGCGCTCTATGTGGGCCTGTCGAACTACGACGGGCCACAGCTGGAGCGGGCGGCGACGATCCTCGATGAACTGCACGTGCCGTTCATCATCAACCAGAACAAATACAACATCTTCGACCGCACCGTCGAGCGCAACGGGCTCAAGGACACCGCCAAGCACCTGGGCAAGGGTCTCATCACGTTCTGCCCGCTCGCGCAGGGTCTGCTGACCGACCGGTATCTCAACGGCATCCCCGCGGATTCGCGCGTGGCGCACGATCCGCGCTTCCTGCACGCCGACGACGTGACGCGCGTCCACGGCCAGATCATGGCCCTGAACGAGATCGCCAAGCAGCGCGGGCAGACGCTCGCCGAGATGTCGCTCGCCTGGCTGCTGCACGACGACGCCGTGACCAGCGTGCTCGCCGGCGCATCCAAGCCGCAGCAGATCATCGACAACATCGGGGCGCTGAAGAACACGGACTTCAGCGACGAGGAGCTGAAAGCCATCGACGAGATCTCCATGCAGTGACGAATACCGCTGGAAGTCGCATCCGGAAACGGCTCCCAGCGTACCGGAAGGAAACGTACCGGCATATATTCATGCCAATCACAGCACAGCTTCCAAGATGGTGGAGTGATATGGAGGTTGTCGGCAAGAGCCGGCGAGGTCACTCAAGGTAACCCCACAATTGAAACCCCCTTCTCTCCTCTCCTTCTCACCCGGCCCTTTTGGGCCGGGTTTCCTTTTCTTCGGAGCCTGCGACACCGGAAAGCCGACGACGGCGAATCGTATCGCAATGGTGATGTACAGTAGTGAGTTCGCCACGACCATTACGAGGCGGCTTCATGCCGCCGGGAGGAGACACCGATGCTGCCCGACGGGACACTGCCCGACGATTATGTCGTACTGGATCTGGAAACCACCGGTGTCAGCTGGTATCGGGACACCATCATCGAGTTCGGAGCGGTGAAGGTCGTCGACCGCAAGCCCGTCGACACCTATCAGCAGTTGGTCAATCCGATGCGCAATCTCAATCCGTTCATCACGCAGCTGACCGGCATCACGCCGGACATGCTCGAACCGGCACCGACGCTGGACACCGTGCTGCCCGACTTCCTGCGCTGGTGCGGCGACGACGCGATGATCGGGCACAACATCATGCAGTTCGACATCAAGTTCATCGACCTGGCGGCGCAGCGCATCCTGCACCATGCGGTGCCGAACCGCATCATCGATACGTTGCAGATGAGCCGGAGCATGTACCCGCAGTACAACCGACACCGGCTGGTCGACCTGATCCAGCGTTTCGACATCGCCGACGTCGAGGAGCACCGCGCGCTGTCGGACGCCGAGCAGACACAGATGTGCTTCGAATACATGCGCGACGAGCAGCGTCGCAGAGACTGCTGAGAGCGGAGCGAGCTGACTGATGGCATTGGGCGTTGGCGCGCAGTCTCTGACGCCGCCCGCCAACGCTCAATGCCATCGGCGCAGTTTTCCGCTTCCGTCAGCGTTGATTCAGGGGAATGTAGGCGCGCTCCACCTCGCCGGTGTACACCTGACGCGGACGACCGATCTTCGTGTTCGGGTCGGCGAGCATCTCGCGGTACTGGGCGATCCATCCGGGGATGCGGCCAAGCGCGAACAGCGTGGTGAACATCGCCGGATCGAAACCGATCGCGCGGTATATCAGGCCGGTGTAGAAGTCGACATTCGGATACAAGTGACGTGACACGAAATACTCGTCGTTGAGCGCGATGTCCTCAAGCTCAACCGCGACGTCGAACAGGGCGCGCTCGTCGGCGGGAAGCTTGCGGGTGTCCTCACGCGCGATGATCTTCTCCAGATACAGGCGCGCGATCGCGGCACGCGGATCATACGACTTGTACACGCGATGCCCCAGGCCTGAGATGCGATGCCCCTCGGCCTTCGCGTCCTCCACGAACTGGCGGACGGACTTGCCGGAGTCGCGGATCGCCTTCAACTGACGCAACACGGCCTCGTTCGCGCCGCCATGCAACGGCCCGGACAGCGCGTTGATGCCGGCGGAGATCGCCGCATACAGGTTCGCGTGGGCGGAGCCGGCGATGCGGACCACCGACGTGGAGCAATTCTGCTCATGGTCGGCATGGATGATGAGCAGACGGCCGAGCGCGTGCACGTACAGCGGGTCGGAATCGAACCGCTCGTATGGCACGGCGAAGCACATGCGCAGGAAATCGTCGACGTAGCCGCGGGCGAGGTCCGGGTAGAGCATCGGCTCATCGCGGCGGCGCCGGAAAATGTAGCTGACCACCGTGCGCGCCTTCGCCATGATGATCTTCGCGGCCTCATCCAGCTGGTCGGAGTCGGTGATGTCGGTGGTGTCGGGGTAGAACGCCGCAAGCGCGTTCACCGCCGCAGCGAGCACGCTCATCGGATGGGCGGCACGGGGGAACGAGCCCATGAACGTGCGGAAATCCTCGCCCACCATGGTCTTGTGGTTGATGTCGCTGCAAAACCGGTCGTATTCCGCCTGCGTCGGCAGGTCGCCGTGTCGCAGCAGCCACGCGACCTCAAGGAAATCGGAATGCTCGCACAGCTGCTCGATGGGGTAGCCCCGGTAGCGCAGGATCGACCGATTGCCGTCTATGAACGTGATCTTCGATTCGCACTGCGCCGTGGTCAGGAAGCCGGGATCAAGCGTGACCCAGCCGTCATTGCGCAGCTTGGAGACCACGATGCCATCCGGGCCGGCCGAAGCCTTGACGACCGGCAGCGTGTACTGATTCGAATCCACATGAAGTTCAGCTGTCGCCATGCACGCTCCTTAATCCCTTGATTGAGTCGTTCGAATTGTCAAGTCGTCGAAATTATCGAATTCGTCGTCCCGGTGCCTTGTATTGGACACACTATATTGCGTGCATGTTTCCACCAAAAACGCCGCTCCAGCACGTGGACATCATCACATGCCAAAGCGGCGACGGCATCGCCCGATACAGGCCGTGGGCGATGGACGACCGGTTGCCGGTCAGTCGCGGGTGGTCAGGATGACCGGACCGTTCTCGGTGATGGCGATCGTGTGCTCGCTGTGGGCGCCACGCGACCCGTCCTCGGAACGCAGCGTCCAGCCGTCCTTGGGGTCCTGGTAGATCTCGTCGGTGGTCTTGAGGAACCACGGTTCGATGGCGATGACCAGACCCGGGCGCAGGCGGTAGCCGTGGCCGGCCTTGCCGTCGTTGGCGACGTGCGGGTCTCCGTGCATGATGTGGCCGACGCCATGGCCGCCGAATTCCAAGTTGATCGGGTAGCCGTACGAACGGGCGATGTCGCCGATGGTGGAGGACACGTCGCCCAGACGGTTGCCCGGACGGGCCGCGTCAATGCCGGCGGCGAGCGCCTCCTCGGTGCACTTGATGAGCTTGAGGTCGCTCGGGTCGGGGTCGTTGCCGACCACGAAGCTGATGGCGGAGTCGCCGACCCAGCCGTTGACGCTGATGGCCAGATCAAGGCTGACGAGGTCCCCGTCCTTGAGGTTGTAGTCGAACGGGATGCCATGCAGCACTGCGTCGTTGACCGACGTGCAGATGTAGTGTGCGAACGGGCCGGTGCCGAAGTCCGGCGCATAATCCACGTAGCACGATTCGGCGCCCTTGCGGTCGACGATCTTCTTGTGCACGTACTCGTCGATCTCCAGCAGGTTGGTGCCGACCTTCGTCATGGCCTTGAGTTCCTTGAGAATCTCGCCGACGAAACGACCGGCCGGCTTCATCTCCTCGATTTCCTTAGCGGTTTTCAGTTCGATCATGCAACCCAGCCTACTGTGCGGGGGTTACTTACGCCTCGGACGGCCGAACTTGAACGCGCGGACCATCGAGGAAACACCCATGACGATCAGCGCACATCCGCAGAAAATCACCAGGAACAGCATCGACGAGACCGGCGAGACCAGTACGACGAGACCGGCGATAATCGAGATGATCGCGTACAGCACCGCCCAGCCGGAGCTCGGCAGGCGCCATGATTCGGCGAGCGCCATCACGCCTTCCATCATCCAGCCGAGGCCAACCACCATCGTGATGAACACTGCGAGCGCCTGTCCGGACAGGGCCGCGTTCTTCAGCATGAGTACACCGCCGACCGACAGCATTATGCCGATGAGGATGTCCAGGATGCGCCATCCGGACGGCAGTCCCAATGTGACGATGGCGCTGACGATGCGGATCACGCCGGAGACCACGAAGTAGATGCCGAGTGCGACGGCCGCGACGCCGAGCGTCTTGCCGGGCCAGATCAGCAGCGCGACGCCGAGCACGATCGCCGCGACGCCGATGATGCCGTACAGGCCGCGGATCGCGTTCTTCGCCTTCTGCGGCAGCATCTCCTCAATCAGCCGGAACGGGCTGAGTCCTCCAGCCGCCCTGCCCTTGCTGCTGGCCGGGCTGCTGTTGGCCGAACGGCGGCTGGTAGGCGTAGGGCTGGCCGTACGGGCGGCCTGGCTGGTCGGATGCGACGCCTGGCTGCGTCTGGTATTGGCCGGATGAGGCGCCGTCCTGCGGCGCTCCCCCGTACGGGTATTGCCGGCCCGCAGGCTGGCCTTGAGGCGCGTAGGCTCCGTATTCCGGCTCTCCGGCACGGCCGGCCTGTCCGTTCCCGCCGGGCTGTCCGCCGTCACCGCGCCCGTTGTCGCCATGTCCGTCGCTGTGCGGGAAAGGCCCGCCATCGTATGTGCTCATCATGACTCCTTCACCGTTCATGCGGCCTGCCGTCAACCGTGTGCGGGCATCCGAAGCGGGCCACTTCGATATCGTCACCGTCACCACCATATTCTAGACAAGTTGTCCAATTCATGCCATCAACACAACCCGCCGTTCCGTCCAATACCTTACGTGTCGTTCGCTATGGGAAAAGACGGGCCGCGGAAGGTCAGAAGGAACGTCACCGAACCCGGCTAGTATGAGACCATGACCACAGATTTGACGTCCGGCCTCGATACGGCCGCTTTTTCCTCTGTTATCAAACCATCCGACGATCTGTTCCGTTTCGTCAACGGCCCTTGGATCGACACGTACCGGCTGCCTGACGACAAGGCGCGCTACGGTTCCTTTGACAAGCTCGCGGAAGACGCCGAGAGCCAGATCCGCGACATCCTGGAGGACGAGGACTGCCCCGCAGCCAAGTCGCAGGCGCTGTACCGCTCGTTCATGGACACCGACGCCATCGAGGCGGCCGGTGCCACGCCGATCAGGCCCGCCCTCGACGTCATCGACCACGCCGCCGACAAGGCGGCGCTGACCCGCGCCATCGGAGCCCTCAAGCCCATCGACATGGGGCCGGACGTCTTCGACATCGCCGTATTCGGCGACCCCAAGAACCCCGGCACGAACGTCGTGCACCTCGAACAGTCCGGCATCGGCCTGCCCGACGAAGCCTACTACCGCGAGGACCACTACGCCCCGATCCGCGAAGCCTACGTCGACATGGTCGCCAAGCAGCTGCGTCTGGCCGGCTACGGCGACGAAGAGACCACCCGCGTACAGGCGGACCGCTTCCTCGATGTCGAGACCCGCATCGCCGCGAACCACTGGGACAACGTCGCCACGCGCGACTCGCAGAAGACCTACAACCCGACCGATTTCGCCACGCTGAGCGACGAATTGGCCCACTTCGACATCGCGGCGTGGGCCGACGCCTGGCAGGGCGCCTACGACGCTACGCCGGCGGCGAAGACCCGGCCGGTGGACCTGACGGCCGCGCTGCAGCACACCATCGTCCACGAGCCCAGCTTCCTCAAGGGCTTCGACGCCTTCTGGAACAACGCTGACCTTGACGACCTCAAGCTGTGGGCCCGCGTGCACGTCATCATCGGCACCGCGAGCCTGCTCAGCCACGACTACGATGCCGCCAACTTCGACTTCTACGGCAAAGTGCTGTCCGGCACCACCCAGCAGCGCGACCGCTGGCGTCGCGGTGTCTCCTTGGTCAACGGCGTTTGCGGCGAGGACGTCGGCCGCGAATACGTCAAGCGTCACTTCCCCGAAAGCTCCAAGCAGCGTATGGGGCAGCTGGTCGGCAACCTGATCGACGCCTACCGCGTGTCGATCACCAACAGCGACTGGCTCGGCGAGGAGACCAAGGCCAAGGCGCTGGAGAAGCTGTCGAAGTTCACGCCGATGATCGGCTACACCGAGCGTTGGCGCGACTACACCGCGTTCGACGTTCATGCCGACGCCGGCCTGGTGGCGAACATGCAGGCCGCGGCGCTCTACGAGTGGGGCTTCCAGCTGTCCAAGGCCGGCAAGCCGGTCGACAAGGGCGAGTGGCTGATGAACCCGCAGACCGTGAACGCCTACTACGAGCCGAGCATGAACGTCATCGTGTTCCCTGCGGCCATTCTGCAGCCTCCTTTCTTCAATCCGGATGCCGAGGACGCCGCGAACTACGGCGGCATCGGCGCGGTGATCGGCCACGAGATCGGCCACGGCTTCGACGACCAGGGCGCACAGTACGACGGTGACGGCGTGCTCAACGACTGGTGGACGACCGACGACAAGGCCAACTTCGAGAAGCGCACAAAGGCGCTCATCGAGCAGTACAATGCCTTCGTGCCTACGCAACTGGACGAGAAGTACGCCGACGAGCCGAACAAGGCGCCGCACGTCAACGGAGCGCTGACCATCGGCGAGAACATCGGCGACCTCGGCGGCGTGAACATCGCGCTGAAGGCCTACGCGTTCGCGCTCGACGAGGCCGCGGGACGCGACAAGGACGGCTCCGCGAAGGCTATCGAGGAGTCACTGTCCGCGGCCCCGGTGATGGACGGATGGACCGGCCTGCAGCGTTTCTTCCTGAGCTACGCCTCGATCTGGCGCTCGAAGAACCGTGACGAGCTCGCCGAGAAATACCTGCAGATCGACCCGCACTCCCCCGCCGAATGCCGCACGAACGGCATCGTGCGCAACGTGGACCTGTTCTACCGTGCGTTTGATGTGACTCCTGACAGCGCCATGTGGCTCGACCCCGATAAGCGCGTACGCATCTGGTAATCCGTTGCCGGCAGGCAGGCTGAACCGCGCCTACCTGCCGGCAGATCATCAGAATTCGGCTTCTCCCGCCGGCCGCATGTCCTCGGTCGTCGACTCATCGAGCGGCGATTCGGCGAATCCCGAACCGAACTCCTGCGCCTGTGAGGTCTCCTGCGTCTGTGAGGTCTGCGGATTATCGGTCGGGGTTTCTTCGCCCAGATTATCGAACGTCACCGGCGTTGGATGCACCGGGTGCGCATCCGCCTGCTGTCCCGCGCCCGCCGTTGCCGTGCCGCCGCCCGGCGATGGCGGCAGGCCGGGATTCGCCGGCGTGCCGTTCCCCTGCGCCGGGGCGTCACGATCCGATTTCTGGAACTTCTTCAGTTCCGACACCCCGTAATTGATGTCGTGGCCGATATTGGTGGCCTCCACAACGATGCGGGAGCGCCTCTCATCGTTCTGGGTCGTCCATTCCTCCGTGCTGAGCACACCGGTCACGATCGCCGCCTCCCCCACGTGCAATGACATGCGAGCGTTGGACGCGAGCGTCCTGAACGCCTTCACGGTAATCCATGTGGTCGGCAGGTTGCGCCATTCACCGGTTCCGCCATCCCGGTACCGCCGCGTGCTGCCCATCCGAAACGAGCATCCCTCGACTCCCCCGCTGCGCCCGAACGGCACCGGCATCGATCCGACGAACCCGGTGATGGTCACCGTCCCCTGTTGTATGGCCATGTCGGCCTCCTTTCCTTCCCTGTACTGACGTTGGACCGCCGATCCCCCCTTCGGCGGTGTACTCACTATCGCAGATTTCCCGCCGGCATCACATGGTTTTCGGACAATGTGGTCGAAGGCTACCCCTTTGGCGTGTTGTGGACAGCATGTGGATAGAAAACCGGTTATCCACAATCACGCCGTCAATGCCCGGCTCATTCATGACCGGCTATGCTGGGTTCGGTATCGCAGACGAACAGCAAGAGGAATACCATGGGCAAACCGCCATGAGTGCGACAGACCCGTGACAGCGCGAGGATGGGGAAAAATGGTATCTGCACATGTTCAGCATCACCCTGGCGGGCGACTGGTGGCCGATCGCGGTTCTGCCCATCCTGTTCGGCCCCGGGGGCATAATGCCGTGGATATTGGGCGGCGCCTTCAATAATCGGCCCTGGATCGTCGCCATCGCTAGTGTTCTCGTCCTGCAATTCATCATCATCAGCGCATTGGGCGCTTCCATCGGACACTTCGCCATGTATCTGACGTTCGGTCCGCATGTGCCGGGACTGACCGATTCGACCACCGGCCGCGCAGCAGAGCAGCTGTATGTCTCCAGCTCACCGCAGACATGGATTCCCGGTCTCATCACCGCCGGCATCGCCCTGACGCTTGCCGTAATCATGGCCGCTGTCACTGGGGCGAGCAGCGCAAGGCAGAACGGCACGGCGATGAATCGTCTGCGCATCATCGCGTACGTCTTATCCTGCCTGGGATTCGTCGCATTGCTCATAGCAATCTGCATAGTGCTTGCATTTCTGCGCAACAAGCAGACCAACATCCTGCTGGCGGTATTGGCGTTCCTGACGCTGATCGCATGGATTCCCGGAGAAATGAAGTCGATACGCCGCTGCGTCGCGGAACAACGTGATGCTTCATGGCAGTGCGTCGCGGGCAGCTTCCTGGCATTGGACCTGATATTCGTGCCGATGCTAGCCGCCACCGCCCTCACCTCATGGTGACAGACATGCGCCAGTCGGGCCCCCATCCTGCGAAAGTCCCATCCGAGCATGCGTAAACCGGGACTTTCGCTGGGTGAAGAAGGAATAAAACGCGAAGTGGGGGGTCTTTCGCATGAAAGACCCCCCGACTTCGAGCGATCAGGAGAAGCAGCCGGACTACTTGCCGAGCAGCGTGTCCAGACGCGACGCCAGCGTCTGCGCAGCGTCGGCGACCGGCACGGCGACGGAATCGGAGCTGTCACGGTTGCGGATCTCGATTGTTCCGTTATTCACGGTGTCACGGCCGGCGACTGCAATCAGCGGCACGCCGATCAGCTCGGCATCCTTGAACTTGACGCCCGGGGAGACCTTCTTGCGGTCGTCGTAGATGACCTCGATGCCGCGCTCCTCCAGTTCTGCGACCAGCTTCTCGGCCGCGTCGAACGCCGCCGCATCCTTGCCGGTGGCGACGACGTGCACCTGGGCGGGCGCGATGACGGTCGGCCATGCCAGACCACGCTCATCATGATGCGTCTCAGCGATGCAGGCGAGCACGCGGGAGACACCGATGCCGTAGCAGCCCATCCACACGGGCACAGTCTTGCCGTTCTGGTCGAGCACCTTGAGGTCAAGCGCCTTGGAGTACTTGAGGCCAAGCTGGAACACCTGGCCAATCTCCACGCCGCGCTCGAAGCTCAGCGGGCCGGAACCATCCGGGCTCATGTCGCCATGACGCACCTCGACCGCCTCGACGGTGCCGTCGGCCTTGAAATCACGGCCGTACACGGCGTGGAAGCGGTGCTTGCCCGCCTCGTCGCCGCCGATGATCCACTCAGTGCCCTCAGCCACGTGCGCGTCGATGAAGAAGCGCACCGGTTCGGCGACGCCCGCGGCCTCGCCCTGCTTGCTGAAGACCATCGGCCCCATGTAGCCGGCCACCATCTCGGGATGGGCCTTGAGATCGTCCTCGGTGGATTCCTCCAGCTCGGCGGGCGCGAACTGCGCCTCAAGACGCTTCATATCGACCTGACGGTCACCGGGCAGCGCCACGGCGATGACCTCGCGCCACGGCCCCTCATGATCATCGTCCTCGGGGTGCAGCACAGTCACGGCCACGGTCTTCAACGTGTCGGCGGCAGTCCATTCGCGACCGTCCTCACGCGGGTACAGACGGTTGGCGGTGGCGACCAGATCCTCGATGGTCCTGGAATCCGGGGTTTCACGGCTTTCCATCGCGGGCACGGCGGAGCTGTCCACGGCCGGCAGCTCTGGGGTGGTCAGCGCCTCGACGTTCCACGCCTTGCCGGAGGGCGCCAGCGCGAACGTGTCCTCTCCAATCGCCATGGGGGCCAGGAACTCCTCGGACGCGGAACCACCCATCGGGCCGGACATCGCGAACACGGGCACGTACTTCAGGTCGAGACGCTGGAAGATGCGCTCGTAGGCGCCGCGCTCGTCGTAGTACGCCTTCTTCATGCCCTCCTCGTCGATGGTGAACGAGTAAGCGTCCTTCATGATGAACTCGCGGCCGCGGATCAGGCCCGCGCGCGGGCGGAACTCGTCGCGGTACTTGGTCTGGATCTGGTAGAGCGTGACCGGCAGGTCCTTGTACGAGGAGTACATATCCTTGACCAGCAGCGTGAACATTTCCTCATGCGTGGGGGCGAGCAGGTAGTCGGCCTCGTGACGGTCCTTCAGACGGAACAGGTTCTCGCCGTATTCCTCCCAGCGGTGGGTGGCCTCATACGGCTCGCGCGGCAGCAGCGCCGGGAAGTGGACCTCCTGGGCGCCGATGCCGTCGATCTCCTCGCGGACGATGGCCTCGATCTTGTTGAGGACCTTCAGACCCAGCGGCAGCCAGGTCCAGATACCGGGAGCCGCCTTGCGCACATAGCCGGCGCGCAGCAGCAGTTTCGCCGAATCGGTGTCGGCGTCGGCGGGATCCTCGCGCAGCGTGCGCAGGAACATGGTGGACATTCGAAGTGCTTTGGAACTCATGGGTTCCAAGGTATTCGCGTTCGGGGACATTGCGGGCCCGGTTCAGTTCGGCAAACCCGCAGTATTGAAAAAGGCCACCCACCCGGAGCTCACCGAGCGAGCGGCCTTCGTATTGGCCTCGCAGCCGTGCCGCGCTTACCGCGTCATCCGGCGCAGCCGTTCGAGGGTAATGCCGGCCGCCAGCATGGCCATCGCCAGGACGGTCACCAGCGACATGTCGATACCGGTATGGGCCAGCGAATCGGCCGCGGACGTCTTGCCCCCGGCAACTACGCCCGTGTTCGCGCCCGGCTTGGCGGAAGACGAGCCACCCGACGTGCCACCCGGCACGGTACCGGGCTTGTTCTGCTCATTGCCGCCCGGCGCGGTGCTGTTCGGTCTGGGCTGCGTGACGATAGCACTGCGGGCGGTTCATCAGAAAGGCCGTCAACCGTTGCGCGCATGGTCCCTGTACGCCTCTTTCTCTTTGCCCGTGTCGCTGATTGCTGTGCGACCTGCCGATGCTGCCGAGATACATGTCTGAAGCCGTCAGCGTGGCTGTCTTCACTATGCTCGCGGGAGCCGCCTGTCTTATCGGCCCGGGCAATATGTCGCCGAGCGCATCATCGTCGCCTTCATCAGCGCTTTGAGCCTTACCGTCATCGCGATCTCCGATTTCAGCAATCGCATGGTTGAGAAAAACCTCGTGGCGATTGCCGCATATGTGCTGCTGCCGGCATTGGCCGCCACCGCATGGCTGCGTACATGCCATCCGATGGCCGACAGCGCGACCCGCAACCTGCGCTGGATATTCGGTGCCGCCGCGCGCTACGAGGCAAGCCTCGAATCGGTGCAATCGCTCGGAAAACGCATCTCACAGCTGCGCTAGCGCACCGCTACCCGGCGAAAGTCCCATCAGCACCATCTCAAATGGGACTTTCGCGGGATTGATGTCTTCCTCCGCCCAATAGCAGTCCCATATCCGAAAGCAGCCACCGCTAGAACAGCTCGGCTTGTTCGAATTCGCCAGCAGGCTCGTCCTCGTGAGGCGTTTGCGGCCGGAACGCAGCCACGCCCTCGTCGCCCAGCCGCGCGCTGGCGGCCTGTGACCTGCCGCGCAAATCGCCGTCGAGCATCACCGCATCCGCCGAAACCGCGAACATGCGCTCGTTGACGCCGGCAAGATACAATCCGCCCATGCGTTCCACACGCGAGAGCGCCACATATCCCATGCCGGGCGCGAACGTGCGGCTCAGATCCATCACCGCCCGGTCGAGGGTCATCCCCTGCGACTTGTGGATGGTGATCGCCCATGCGCATCGCAACGGCACCTGCGCCACGGACGCCATCACCGTGTCGCCGTCCATCATCTCCCACGTGGCCTGCTTCATCGTGACGATGTTGCCGTTCTCGAATTCGACGATGGGCCAGCCGCCCTTGCTCTCGTTGGCGAAGCCGCGCACGGTACCGAGCGAACCGTTGACATACTGGTGGTCGGCGTCGTTGCGCAGCGCCATGACGGCGGCACCGGTCTTGAGCACGAGGCACTCCGGCGCCAGCATGTTGCGCTTGAGCCGTTCGACCAGGTGGGCCGGCCCCATCTGCTCGGCATGGAACTCGTGCGGCTCCTCGCCTATCCGCGCGAGCCTGGAATCGTTGAGATTATCGGCCTGCCGGTTGACGGGGAACAGGTGGACCGCCACCTCGCCCGGCTTCGGTGTCACACCGAGCCGCGTGACGAGCGCGTCACGGTCATCCTGATCCACGCATCCGGCGCGGATGTCGGTGAGCACGTGCAGCAGCCGGCCGTCGTCCTGACGATGCTGCTCGGTCAGATAGCAGATGACCGGCGCGAGTTCGCCCCACACCAGCGATTCGGTGACGAATCCTTCCGGATTGAGTCCGGCCTTCGCATACCGTTCGCGGGACGCCACGAAATCCGGGCCGGGCGACAGCACGTCGCGGTCGCGCCCGGACACGGAGACCGGCGGCAGCTGGAAGAAGTCGCCGGACAGTACCACTTGCAATCCGCCGAACGGCCGAGGATCATGCCGCACTTCACGGCACACCTGATCGACCATGTCGAACAGCCAAGCGTGCATCATCGACACCTCGTCGATGATGAGCACGTCGGCCGCCT